>ERZ650309.259-NODE-259-length-26541-cov-9.601337_pt1 | contig 26541 bp, 23 predicted proteins | sample MGYA00376245_ERZ650309 | MGnify/ENA primary metagenome ERZ650309 (study PRJEB26733, sample SAMN07839294) | wastewater metagenome | biome: urban; feature: wastewater treatment plant; material: waste water | place: USA: North Carolina | collected 2016-04-26 ...
TATGCTATAATATTAAAATTGGTTAGAAATAATCCGCTTTGATTGTCTAGCCCCATTAGTTTTAATATCTCCGATAAAATGGTAAGGAGTTTTCTTTATGAAGTTGTACTTTTCTCCTGGTGCATGTAGTTATGCCGTGCATATTGTATTAGAGGAAATAAATGCTATGTTTGAACTTGTGTATATTGGTAAAAAAACAGATATGGGTACTTTACAACAATTTTCTTCAGTGAATCCGTTAAAATCCGTTCCAACTTTAGAATTAGATGACGGAATTATTTTGACACAAAGCATATCCATATTAGAATTTCTTGCTGATATGAATCCTGAGTATAACCTTTTGGCACCAATTGGTAGTCTTGACAGAACTAAAATTATTACGTGGTTGTCATTTATCGCCACAGATATCCATAAATCATTTAGTCCATTGTTTTCATTAAATAATATTACTCATGATAAAACTGCACAAAATGAAATATTTAGGTGGAATGAATCAAACATTAAAAAATATTTTGGTCTTATTAATAATCATTTAGACGGTAAATGCTACTTGGAGTGTGATAGATTTACTATAGCAGATGCATATTTGTTTGTTGTCTTTTAGTGGGCTAAATATAACCATATTGAAACTGGTATGTTTATATTTTTAGAAAAATATATCAATAATCTTGCTATGAGAAAATCAATACAACGAGCAATGAAAACTGAGGCAAATTATTTTTAGAGATTTAATTTGCTTATTTAACATGTGATATTTTTTGTTTTTGAGGAATTATCAGTTATTCACAAAATATGTAATTTGTTTAAGCACTTGATTAGATTTTAATTAATTGTTTTATCCACGCTTGCTGGGTATAATTTTATTATCTACTTGTGGGGAAATTGTGGATAATTTAAGTTGTTGTACCTATTTTAGGTTATTATAAATTTAGACACAAACTTTTGTAATTATTTAGTGTTAATTATTAATACTTTGAAATACATTAATAAATTATGGTTGTACACAATTAGTTTGGATAGTTATGTAGAGTAGATGTGGATAACATGTGATTTGTTTATTCATTTTTGATTATTAATTGCCAAATTAAATTGAATTAAAAAGTAGTTTTATTTATCTGTTTTATTTCTGAATTTTAATGTAATGGTAAAAGATTATAATCCCACAGCTTGTAGAATTGTTGCTGTGGGTTATTTGTTTAATGCCAAATTTCAACATTGTATTGCGTATTTATATTGATCGCCTGCAAAAAATTTGATTCATGGCTAATGATTAGAATTGCTCCTGGATAGTTTTTTAGTATTTGAATTAAATGCTCGCGTGTCGCTAGATCGATGTTATTTGTGATTTCATCCATAATTAAAAGTTTTGGTTGTTGAAGTGTAATTGCAGCTAAGCTGAGGCGAGCTTTTTCGCCACCAGAAAGGTGCTCAATTAATTTATTAACTTCATGATTTTTACGAAATAAAAATTGATTTAGAAAATTGCGTAATTCATGGTAGTTAAAATTTTCATTGAGAGTTGCTATATATTCAATTACTGTTTGTTCAATTGGTAGATTGGCATAATGTTGATCCAAGTACGCAATTTGCCTGCGTGGCAACAGCAGCCATTCTCCATTGCGAGTAACCTGCGAATCTTGTAAGATTGCCTTAATTAAAGTTGATTTGCCACTTCCATTGGCGCCAGTTATTGCTATCTTACTTGTACCCATGAGATTAAAATTAATTTGTGATAATACATTTTGTTTTTCATCATAACCACAGCTACCTTGGTTAATTGTAATAATTGAGTTTGAGGATAAGTTGGCTGTGAAATTAAAGTTATAGTTTATTTCTTCTGGTTGCCACAACTCGTTTAATCTTGATTTAATCACATTTCTATTTTCAGCTAAGGCTGCAGATTTTTTATTGGCAGTTGTATTGCCACGCCGTACTTTTGTGGCTGAACTAATAGTTGGCCATTTACGTTGTAAAATGTTTTTTTCTCCTTGTTTACGACTAGTTTTGGCACGTTGTTGTTCTTGCATTAAAGCTTGATGTTGCTGTTTTTGCTCCTGCTTAAGTCCTGCTATATTTGTAAGTAACGCATTTTGTAATTGATTTAATTGTGCACGATAAGTATTGTATTTGCCATGGAAAACGCTAATTTTGCCATCGTGAATATGCCATATAGTATCGATGCAGTTATCCAATATTGCAGTATCATGTGTTACAATAATTTGTGTTGCTGGGTGATTTCTTAGTTGTCTCAATAAAGATTTACGATTATTAGCGTCTAAATGATTGGTTGGTTCATCTAATAAAAGTAAATTTGGATAGTGCCCTAATACTTTAGAAAATGCTTTATTAAAGCGTTGCCCACCGCTAAGCTCCGTAAAATCTTCAATTATTTGTGGAATATACCCGCAAATAATCGTCTCATCCGCTTGTATTTCTGGTTGCGAATTATCTGGTAAACTTGCTAACAGGCGCAATAAGCTGGATTTACCTGAACCATTATTGCCAATAAGAGCAATTTTTTCACCGCTGTTAATAGTATAGGTAAAATTACTAAAACAGTCTTGTTGTTTGAAGCTTAAATTTAGCTCAGAGATATGGATTGGATTATGCATAGATATATACTTTCTTCCAAGATATTGATTTTATTCATAAGTAAATAAAAACTTACCTGTAATCAAGGTGGTTTCATTTTTGCTTGATTATACTTAACAAAATATTAGCTAGAATAATTTATTAATTTTGCGGATATAGTTATATTATTAATATAATGGTATTTACTTTATTTAACTGTATATAGATATATGGCAAATAAGAATAGATTAGCTGCAATTATTAATCAGCTAAATATAAATCGAGCTATAATATAAAATCAAAAGAGATTAAAATTTTATGAAAATAGTGAAATGTGATTAAAGGATCACTTAAATTGAATGGAGAGCGGTGAGTTTCAACGGAGCACCTGAGAAAAAATATTGAATAGGCAGCGATTCTAACAAATTAAATTTGTGAATGTCAAGAATTAATTTTCTTGGACGTCCCAGAAAATAATATCTGCGCCAAGATAATCACGAGCAAAGTTGGTAAATTCAGTATGAGTAAAAATTGCATATTAATTTTATATAACCAATCTAATTTTGTTTACCTAGCTAACAAAAATCGTTTATTGACTGGGTTATTAACCTTGCTATAGAATTTCGCACTTACAAGTTTTATTAACCTATAATAAATATCGAAAAATAATACAGATTGTATAGCAAACCGTGGGTAAATAATAAAATTATTTAATGTGCTTAAATTATATTCCAGTAATTTTGCTTGTAACAAATACTCCTCCAACGAACATTATTTTGTAAACTGCATTAACCCAATTAATTAGTTAACACACCATAAACTCTAGTTCTATATTTTGCCATAAATTAGATATTATGATTGTAAGTTGCAATAATGTTATAAGATAATTAAATTATGGACACCAAATATGAAAATTAAACATTTATTATTAATTCCTTCAATAATACTAGCTGTGCTAGCTTTAAGCGGGTGCAATGGTGGTGCGAATCCTGCTTCAGAAATCAACACATTCAATGTAGCTAATAAATCAATTTTGTCAAGTAATAACGGTTTATTAGTTACAAATGCTTCTAGTTTAGATATAAACTGGGGGAATGATTCATTGGAGAATATACCAGTTGGTTCTAAAGGAGTCAAAGCTATTAAGGTAACCAACATCACTAATCAAACATTTAGTAAATTACTGTTTGTATGTTTTTGATTATGTGCCAGTAGGTTCTTATGACTCAGGAACGTTTGTAGCTAAAGTTTCAGCGGATCAGGATAATAGCGATACAACATCATCAATTGATGTTGATTATTCGACTCGAGTAAGTGCGAATGCTGGTACATTGGCGGTTAATGTCGATACCAGTGCTCTAAATTGTAGTACAACTTCTTGCAATGGAATTCTTTATGTTGTAAATTCAAAAGGTGCTAAAGTTAGCACGGTGGTTAACATAACAGGAAAAAATAGTACGGTCTTTGGAACTGGATTAGTAAACCTAGATTCAAATGATTCTTACACAATCCAAGCGTCTCCAATTAATGCCTCAATCCCAGTTTATTCACCAAATCAAACAGTTAAACTAGTTGCGGATAAAACTACAACGGTAACGGTAAAATATCCTAGTAACCCAATAAGTTCTGGAAAAGCTATTATAACCTTACCTAAAGTATTACCTGTATATACAGGTAATTTAAAACTACAAATTTTGAATACCAAAAATTCGAATCAAGTGGTTGATACTGAGGAACTGCAACAAGGTGAGACAATTGTGGTAGATTTACCTATTTCTGATGATTCTCATAGCTATGTAGTTAAATTGGCAAATGGTATTGCAGATCCTGTAAATGGATTATTTTATGATCAACAATCTCCACTCAAATTAATAGTTAATGAATCAAGTGCTACTAATGTATCTATTTCTATGGATAAAGCTACTTCATTAGCGTTGATAACACTAAATATAACTGGATTACAGTATGTAAATTCTAGGGATTCAATAACTGATACTGCGACTGTATCATTTAGTGATGAAGATAACTATTATAAATATGTTAGTCAGTCTGGTGTAGTTAGTGGTTCTAGAGCATACCAAGTAAAAAACGGATTAAACTTTTCAATTCAAGTAAAAGCAAATGGTTTAAATAATTATAAAATAAGTCCTATTGTAAATAATTTTGTTGTTAGTGGAGCAAAGTATATGTACGTAACATTTGAAGATGATTTTGTAGTTGAATCACTTACTTATGTAAATCGCTTTAATTCTCAAAATGCAAAGGGTAAACCTGCATTTACAAATGATGGTAAATATATGTATTCCGTAACAGCTCTTGGTTCCACAATTAATCGATATAATGTTGGAAACAATGGTAGCATCAATTATTCTGGGGCATTTACTTTTCGGTCAAATGATGATCCTAATAATTCTATATATGGAGTTTCCGTATCTCAAAGTGATATGCTATATATTCAAGGGTCTAACTTAGTATATAAATACAATATTTTCTCTGATGGTAGCTTGAATTATATAAATAATTTTACACAGTCAGATCGACCGTATCGGACAACTCTTGCAGTATCACCAAATTATCCAATTATTTATCTTGCTGGAACGTATGAGATAGGCACTTATAATTTAAATTTTGACTTTCAAAGTTCTGCAGATTATGACATGGGAGGTTATGCTAATGCAGCGGTAGTTAACCCTCGTGGGAATATTATTATACACGATAGCTAAAGTACCAACTGCAGGACAAGATGCAGGATATCAAATATCCCGTTATTCGTTAAAAGGAAATACGGTTCATTACGCTTATAATCCGACTAAGGTAGATTTTACTGTACGACCAAATCAAGCTCTTGTCTCTACAGATAATCAAAGCCTTTATATTAGTGATGGTTCTACTGTTGAGGTCTTTCATTTGAATAATTTTGCGGATGGGGTGCCTACTTATGTACGCCGTTACAATTTATCAGGCAATATTGCATTATCTCCAGATGGTAAGTATCTTTATACGGTAGATTCTTCATGGATTAATCAATACGCAATTAACCATTAATTCTTTTATTAATAAAAAATACGCTTACATTATGTGAGCGTATATGTTGTTGTTAATATTATTCTGATTAATGCTGTATTATCTGCCACCAGATACGTCAATAAAAGTTCCTGTGGAGTAAGACGATTGCTCGGAAATTAGCCAATAAATTGCTTCATCTACATCCTCAACAGTACCATAGCGTTGTAGAGGAATCATTGCTTTTAAGCGGTGAACTATATTTATTTCACCACCATCAGCGTGCATTTCAGTATCAATTACGCCAGGACGAACCGCATTGACGCGAATGCCTTGTTTCGCCACTTCTTGAGCCAAACCAATCGTGAAACTGTCAATTGCACCTTTGGATGCCGCATAATCAATATATTCATGGGTCGAGCCTAAAACTGCAGCACGTGAAGATAAATGTACAATACTACCGCCATTGCCACCATGTTGATAAGCCATGCGTTTTACTGCCTCACGGCAACACAAAATTGTACCAGTTACGTTAGTTATAAAAATATTATTAATTCGTTTTGTATTTGGATTTTCAATTGAAGATTGTGTAAATAAAATTCCTGCATTATTAACGAGTGCATTAAGTTTCCCCAATCTATTGTCAACTTGGTCAAACATCTGCAGCACTTGTTTTTCATCAGAAATATTAGCCTGAATGGCAATTGCATTGCCACCTATGCTTTTGATTGCATCGACAACTTCGATTGCTGCAAATTGATTTTTATTATAATTGACACAAATTTGATAGCCATGTTTTGCCAAAAGAATCGCGGTTGCACGCCCAATTCCACGACTAGCTCAAGTCACGATTGCAATTAAAGGATTATTTGTCAAAATAAATTACCTATACTAAATTGAAAGCTACGTAATTATAGCAACAATAAGTTATTTTTATAAATTGTTTGGTTTGTTTTATGGTTGTATAATTTTGCTATTTTTAGCATAAATTTAGTTTAATGACGGTGCTGTGTTAAAATAACTCCTTGTTTTTCTGAATAGAAATTAGCTATCGCATCACATGTCACAATTAAATACTCCACTTAAAGTTCTCAATCAAATTTATGGTTATTCGTGCTTTCAAGGTCAGCAAGAAGCAATTATTAACCATGTTTTGGCTGGTGGTAGCGGTTTGGTATTATTACCAACTGGTGGTGGCAAGTCATTATGTTATCAAATCCCTGCTTTATTATTGGATGGAGTCGCGATAATAGTCTCGCCATTGATTGCCTTAATGCAGGATCAAGTAGCAAGTTTGACTGAGCTTGGGGTTGCAGCGGTATATTTATCATCAGCTTGCGATTTTAGCGAAAATCAAGTTTCAATTCAAAAAATTCGTAATGGAATAGTTAAATTAGTTTATGTAACACCAGAAAAACTGGTTAGCGAATGGTTTGTAAATTTCTTAAGTCGAATCAAAATTAGCTTATTTGCTATCGATGAGGCACATTGTGTTTCACATTGGGGGCATGATTTTCGCCCTGAATATCGTCGTTTAGAGGTTTTAGGCAAGTTTTTTCCGAAAGTACCACGGTTGGCTTTGACGGCAACGGCTGATTACTATACTAAGACTGATATTTTGCACTATCTTCGTTTGAAAGACACAGCGATTTTTAGCTCGTCTTTTAATCGAGTAAATTTGTATTATGCGGCATTAGAAAAGAATAATGGTAAAAAGCAACTAACTGATTTTATTCAACAACATAAAAGTGATGCTGGAATCATCTATTGTAATTCACGCAAAAAAGTTGATGAAGTTACTGAGTTTTTAAATGGACAGGGGATTTTAGCAACGAATTATCATGCAGGTCTGGAAAATCACATTCGAAGTGAACATCAAACACAATTTCTGCAAAGCTCCTCAATGTTGATGGTCGCAACGGTAGCTTTTGGTTTAGGTATTGATAAACCAGATGTGCGCTATGTTTATCATTTTGATATGCCACGCTCAATTGATCATTTTTATCAAGAATCTGGTCGAGCAGGTCGTGATGGAATGGCCGCAAATAGCGTGGTTAATTATGGCTTTAAAGAGATCTTTGAATTGTCGCAAATGATTTTAGCGAGCGAAGTTGAGGATCTTAAAAAACGTTATGAATTAGATAAGCTTAAAAAAATGATAGCTTATTGTGATAGTATTACTTGTCGGCGTCAAACTTTGTTAACGGCATTAAATGAAGAGTCTGATAGTTGTGGGCATTGCGATATTTGCTTAAGTAAAAATAATTTAGTTGATAGCTCAGTTTTAGCTCAGAAAATTTTATCGGCAATTTATCGCATGCAACAAAAATTTGCGATTGGCCAAGTTATTGATGTTTTACGTGGTAAAGCAACCACACCAGTTCAGGTATGGGAGCAGCATAAATTATCAACATTTGGCATTGCTAGTGAACATAGTGAGAAAGAATTACGGCGTTCGATACGTCAACTCTATAGCCAAAATTTATTAGATATTGATTTTATGACTGGTGCGCTTAAGCTTAACCAAAATTCATTGGGAGTGATGCGTGGAATTAAACCTGTTTGGCTTAAGAAAAATCCGCAAAAAATTGTTGAGTCAATTCAGTTAAATCAATGGCTTAAAACTGAGCAGGAAGAACGTATTTACCATAATTTGTTGAATTGGCGACACACCATGGCAATTCGGCATAAAGTTTCGCATCATGCAATTTTATCTGACCGTAGCTTACGTGAGATTGTTAGCTTAAAGCCAACTGATACTTTGGATTTGCAAAGTATTTATGGGATTGGGAATGTCAAATTGGAACGCTTTGGTCAAGATTTATTAAATTTAATTATACCTGCATAGAAAATATATATAAGTAATTATAATTTTGTTTTTAGTAAATTAGTTTATTCTAAGGCCTAATTTATGTTTAGTGATTCATGATTTATTTTAATACAATTCTGATATTATTAAAGAAATCAGGTCTCATTCCAAATTAAATGAACAAATCAGTAAGCGTAATACTTAATCTTGCGTTAATTTAAATCTCATTTAGGTAATATAAAAATGTATCGTAATCAAAATCGCGGAATTATGGCTGGAATTTTGGCAGGGGTATTTTGGGGCACACCATTTTTAGTCCCAATGGTTCTAGCCAATTTCACCGGCTTAGAAATTACTTTTGGTAGGTTTTTATTTTTTGGTTTAATTAGCCTGTTCTCATTACCTAAATTAATTAAAGTGTTACAAAATTTAACTCTTCGCGAAATTATTCAAGTGGTAATTCTGAGTGCGACTGGCTTTTGGCTGTATAGTTTAATTTTATTTATTGGTGTCCGTGAAAGCAATGGAATTGTTGCGTCGCTAATTATAGGAAGTTTACCTGTTACTGTAACTTTATTTAGCCGTCCAATTTTTAATCCTCGTCTAATAACAGGATTAATCTTAATTATCTTTGGTTTGGCATGTCTTTTAGTCTACCCATTAATTTTTGGTAGCAATTTAGCAACCTTACAAAATGTAAACGTACGTGGTATAGTTTATTTACTAATTGCCTTAGTCATGTGGTCATGGTTTGCGATTGCTAATTCACGATTTATGGCCGCTCATGCTCAGATTAGCAGTCTAGATTATTCTTCATTAATTGGTGTAATTAGTTTAATTTTTATTGTACCCATCTTTTTGTCGCAAGAACATGCAATGATTTTGCTCTCACATTTAGAGCTTATTAAATTTATACTTTGGAGCATGGTGCTTGGATTTGGTGCATCGTGGCTAGCAAATATATTTTGGGCGTATAGTGCTAAGAATTGTCCACCGTCAATTGGTGGTGCATTAATTATTTCTGAAACCGTTTTTGGATTGATTTACAGCTTTGTTTTTGAACAACGTTTTCCACATTTGAATGAATTTATTGCGATAGTTTCGTTAATTTGTGGTGTAATCTTAGTTATTCGCTCACAACGTGGTCAAATCCATTAATTTGTTTTTAGAGATTTAATGTTAGGAATGGCGTATTATGTAATTATAATACGCCATTTTATATAGGAATTATGGGGATTGAATCAGTCAGTGCTTAATTCAATTTATTACCGGCTTTCTTTTTGAAAACATAGAGCATAGATAAGACAAAAATCCATAGTGGCGTAACGATTACACTCATGCGCATATCATCAATCAATAACATAATGAACATCACCAAAACTAGGAAACACATTGCAAATATATTGCTGAATGGATATAAAATTAGACGGTAACTAATTTTTTCAAGTGGTGTGTTCTTGCGGAAATAAATTTGAGTTAAGAGAATTAAAAACCATACCGTTAATATTGCACAAGTGGCGATGGTTAACAGGTACATAATTGCTTTTTCTGGGAAAACGTAATTTACCACTACGCTAATTAAAACACAAAAACTGGTAAAAAGTAGTGCATTTCGTGGGATATTTACGTTGTTTGTTTTAGAAAAACTATTTGGGGCAGAGCCTTGTTTAGCCAAGCTAAATAACATTCTAGATCCTGCGTATAAGCAACTATTAAATGCAGATAGAGCTGCTGTAATTGCTACTGCATTCATAACATCAGCAGCTTGATCAATTCCAATTTGCTTAAATACGTCAACAAATGGGCTAATATGAGCATCTAGCTTGTTGAATGGATATAAACAAATAATTGCAATCATAGTAAATACATAAAATAATATGATTCGTAAAATTACACCACTAATTGCACGAGGAATGCTTTTAGCTGGGTTTTCTGCTTCGCCTGCAGCAATTGATACGAATTCAGTTCCACCAAAGGAAAAGATTACAATAGCAAGGGAAAAGAAAAATCCTTTGGCTCCGCTGGCAAAAAACACATGCCAACTAGCATAAGTATGAAGATTTTCTACTGTCCCAGCGTGGATATGCGGATTGAAGGTTACTAAATACGCACTAAAAAATAGCATGGCTAGAATTGCTGCAATCTTAATTCCTGCAAACCAGAATTCAAATTCACCAAATAATTTGACACTGACTAATTGAACCAAAGTGAACACAACCAGTAATCCTAGGCAAATTAGCCAATGAGGTAATCCTGGAATCCAATAATCTAAGAAGAAAGTAACGGCGGTTAGCTCAACCATACAAACTACAGTATATTCAAACCAAGCCGTCCAGCCCGCGATAAAGCCAGTATAATTATTAATGTACCGATTGGCGTAGTCACTAAATGATCCTGATGATGGATGATGAACCGTCATTTCACCAAGTGCACGCATAATTGTATAGATGACGAATCCACCCAAAATGTAAGATAAAATTATTGAAGGTCCAGTTGACTGAATTGATTTAGCCGCACCAAAAAATAGCCCAGTACCAATTACGCCTCCCAGTGCAATCATCTGGATGTGGCGATTTTTTAATTTGCCTTGTAAGTTATTGTTCGTATCATGCATGTTGTGAATCTCCAAATTTTAATTTACAATAATATGCCAAACTTAATATAGCTAGCCAAATTGGTGCAATAATAATTGCCATTTTAAAACTTGGCATAAAATACATAATTATTGCAACGCTAATTAAGAATATTATAGCAATAATTGAACTAAGTGGATAGAGCAGTGTTTTGTAGCTACTCTTACCATTAAATTTGTGTTTAAAAAAAGCATGAGTGATTAAGATGGTAATCCAGTTAATAATGGCTGCAATCGTTGCTACAGAGAGTAAAATATTGAAAATTTGCTTTGGATAAAGATAATTTAGCCAAACGGTAAATGCAATACAAATAATTGAAAAAATAATTGAATTATTTGGGATACCTTTGGATGATAATCGAGTAAACTGTTTTGGTGCATTTCCTTGCAGGCTAAGATTATGGACCATGCGGGCAGTACCATAAATTCCGCTATTTAATGATGAAAGCGCTGCGGTTATCGCGACTAGGTTCATTAAACTTGCAGCTTTGCCAATTCCAATTTGTTTGAAAACATCAACAAATGGGCTGATTTGTGCGTTAATTTTATTCCATGGATATAAACACATAATAATGGCTAATGTTGCCAAATAAAATAATAATATTCGCACAATTATTCCATTAATTGCAAGTGGAATAGTCTTTTTAGGGTTTTCTGCTTCACCAGCGGTTATTCCGACTAATTCAGTACCGCCAAATGAAAATACAACTATAACAAATGAAAACAAAAACCCGTGCCAACCACTGGCAAAAAATCCGCCATATTCCCATAAATTAGCAATATTTGATACACCTTGATTACTGCTTGGAGAGAAACTTAAAATATAAACGCCAAATAAAATGAGACAAATAACTGTCATAACTTTGATGCCAGCAAACCAAAATTCAAATTCGCCAAACCATTTTACATTGAGTAGATTGATTCCTGTAAATGCGATCATAACAATTAGCGTAATAATCCAATGCACTGAGTTTGGAAACCAATAGTCCATGAAAATACTGGTTGCGGTTAGCTCTAACATACAAACGATAATATAATTAAACCAGTAATTCCAGCCAGAGACAAATCCGGCATAAGGTCCAATGTATTTATAAGCGTAGTAACTAAAAGATCCTGAACTTGGCTCCGCTACTGCCATTTCACCTAAAGCTCGCACAATGATGTACATCATAATGCCGCCAATTGCATAAGAGAGTAAAATTGCTGGTCCAGCTAATTTAATTGATTCCCCAGCACCAAAGAAAAATCCCGTACCAATTGCACTACCGAGTGCAATCATCAAAATATGGCGCGTACTTAGCCCATGTTTTAATTTACTCTGCATGTATTTTGGCCTCCGTAAATTGAGTTTCATCAATTCCAATTAGGGGGAACACTGTGTTTAATCCGTATGGAATAGCTTTGTTTACACCAGGGCGAATTTTGCGGTAGCTTTCTTGTTGATGGAAGTCACTGCCTAAACTTGCCAGTAAGTCACAATGTCTACATAGGGCAGCAATATTTTCTTCATCCTGTAGGCTATGTGAGCTACTGATAACCTCAATGCCTTTACCACCATAAGATTTAAATTCTTCGATTAAACGAATTAATTTGGTTCGTGTAAAACTATAACGCCCAGGATGTGCAATTACGGCTATACCACCACTTTGAGTAATCCAATTAACAGCATCAGATAAATTTGCCCAGATTTGTGGAGTGTAACCAGGCTTTCCTGGTGCTAGGAATTTGTCGAAAGCTTTCCCTGGTTTGGCATGGCCTTGTGCAACCAACCAATGATTAAAATGTGTTCTGCTGAGTGCCTCGGGTTGTTTGGCTATGGCTAAAGCTCCCTCAAAAGCACCATGAATTCCGATTTTAGCTAGGTTTGCACCAATTCTTTTGCCTCGTTCGATCCGTGAAGCTCTGAGATTAGCCAATTCTTTAACTAGTTGCTGATTCTTTTCATCAATTCCTAGGCCAACAATATGAATTAAGGTATTTTTTTGCCAAGTAACGGAAATTTCAACTCCAGGTATCAGTGTAAAGTCCAGCTCGGTGGCAATTTGGCGTGCTTCGTTAATACCATCTACCGTATCGTGATCGGTAAGCGCCTGGAATTTAACACCATTTGCTTTGGCCATTTCCAAAACTTCACGTACGCTATGTGCACCATCGGAATATGTACTATGACAGTGTAGGTCGATGGGTAAATATTTTTTTTCCATGGTTATTTCTTGTCTATAAAAATAGCTATCCTAAAATGATAGCTAAGAATACGTAATGATATATCATTACGATAATATGTTGCAAATAAATGCATTTTTTGATTGTAAGTTACTGTATTGTATTAGCTAAACTCTTTTGTCATTTCCAGTGTGCGAGCATAACAATTTTGCATCGCCATGCGGGTAATATCATGTAGTTGTTCACGCTCAAACGTTAAAATACCTTGTTCGGTTGCGCCTTTTTTTGATGTAACACGAGCGCGTTGCTCATTAATAGCAATGCTAGGATTTGCATCTAATAACGCTGAGCTTCCGCTAATTACGTGTTTTATTATGGTTGTAGCCTGTTCACGCTCAAAACCAAATTCATTGACGGCATTTTCAATTAAACCTTCCATGAAATAATAGACAAAAGCAATCGAACTGCTGCTGATTGGAACTATTTTATCAATTTCGGCCTCATTTTTAGCAGAATAGATAATTCCGATGCTGGTAAATATTTGGTTAATTAATTGAGTTTCATCCGAAGTTATAATTTCAGGTGAGTAAATTGCTGTAATTCCCTTACCGATACTAGATGGTGTATTTGGCATTGTGCGAATAATTCGTAGATTATCTAACCACCTATTTAAGCATGAAGTTGGCATTCCTGCCATAACCGAAATAATTAAACACTGATTTATTTTATCTTTAATTGCCTCGCAGGATTCTTTTGCTTGTTGTGGTTTTATTGCTAAAATTAAAATGTCATTGGTATTTAATTTATATTCTAAATTACTTGTAATCTTAATTGTTGGATACATGTTTTTTAATCGAGCAGACTTTTCTGGGTTACGCTGAATAACTTCAATTTCAAAATTCTGATTATGCACCAATCCAGAAAATATTGCTTCGGCCATATTGCCACCGCCTAAAAAAACAATTTTAGTTTTCATAAGTTCTTGCTCCAAAAATATGGCTGCCAATTCTTAGCAGCGTTGCGCCTGCCTCAATCGCGAGTGGATAATCTTGCGACATTCCCATTGAAAGTTGGTCTAATTGAGATGAATTATACGTATTGAGTTGGGTCAGATAAGTATTTAATTGTTGAAATTGTGCCTTAATTTGCTGAGGATCATGACTATTGCTTGCTATCCCCATTAATCCGCGTAATTTAAGCCTTGGTAGGGTACTAATCTCTTGTACAAGCCGAATTAATTCATGCAAATTATTTATGCCAAGTTTGTTCTGTTCCTGGCTAATATTTACTTCAATTAAAACTTGTAATGGTGGTAAATTAGCCGGGCGTTGGTCGTTTAAGCGTTTTGCATGATGAAATTGAGTAATTGTATGTACCCAACTAGCGTACTTCGCTATTAATTGTGTTTTGTTGCTTTGAATATTACCGATAAAATGCCATTCAATATTTAGATCGTTTAATTGTAGTGCTTTACGGCTGAGTTCTTGGGGGTAGTTTTCACCAAATTTACGCTGACCACAATCATATGCATTTTGGATTAATTGCTCTGAAAAAGTTTTACTTACGGCAACTACCTCCACGGTTGCGTCATGTTTGATTTTATTAATCGAGGCATTGACGTGATTTAAATTTTGGGCGATATTAAGCATAGATTATGTTTTTGATTTTAAAAATTTATTAAGGTAATTATAACATAGTTGTTACTCAATAATTTTATTAAGATTATCCAGGTCAATTGGTGATAGAGGCGTTTTTAATTGTAAAAATTACACTGTATCAGTGAATGAATTTGGCTTTTGTTAGTTGGATGAAAATTATCCTTTGCATGTTAGGATAATATTTTTCGAAGTATAAATTATGAACTGATTTTAAATGCCTGATTAAATCAGGCATAAGTTTGGTATATATGGGAAAATTAATTCGTAAGAAGGTATTACTGGCAACGAGGTATTTGGCTCGATATTATCTGCAGCTGAATAATCTTGAAGATTCGTATCGTGCAAGACTTGTTCTAATTCATTTTTTATTACTTTAAATCATTCGTAAAGTATTTGCGATTTTTCTGTTAATTGAATGTTTCTGGTATCTCTTATGAATAAACGTTTATTTAATTAATTTTCTAGCTCAATAATTCTCGTGCTTAAAGTTGCCTGTGATAAATAAACTTTTTATGCTGTTTTGCCAAATTGACCAATTTCAACTAAGTCTGTGAATAAGATAATGTCATCAAGCATCTGAATTTCCTACTGTAAATTGTTTAATGGATTATGGTTTTTAAAGCCTATGTTTATCAGCAATCTAGTTCAGGCATAAGCTTCATTATTTATAATGAAGTAAGTCGTGAGTTTCGTTTTATTGTTTATTATAGCATATGATTTATTTTAAGTTTATAGCTAACCAATAAACATTTGAGCTATAGGTTTTTCAATATAGTTAACGCAATTTTAAACCGCCTGTTTTTAATACAATAATATATTGATATAAATTTATTTTTATGCTATTTAATAGGTGATTTGCCTTAGTGTTAACTATAGCATAACTGAGATTTTGTTCTTTGTCAGGATGTATTCTAATTAATCTTTTAAGATTAGCTCAAACATGCTCAATAGGATTTAAATCTGGAGAGTAAGAAGGTAGATAAATTAGTGCAGCACCAGTCAATTCAATAAGTTGTTTGATCTTAGATGATTTATGAAAGCTAGCATTATCCATAATGACACATTGCCCAGGTCGCAGCTCTTTACATAAAAAATGTTCTACCCAAGAAAGAAATACTTCCGTATTAGTGTAGCCATCATACTCCATTGGAGCAATAAGTTCTTTGGTTCCATAATTGTAACCAGCAATTAAAGTGTTTCTTTTTGTTCTGAAGCCTAAAGCCTCGGTAAACGATTTAAGAATATTAACCTGTAACTGCTATATATCTCTACAATTTTATTAGATCATTACAAAGTGGGAATTTGTTGTAAATAATCCACATTAAGTTTTATTGTTACTTATAATTTAGAGTTTTGTTAGTGTTTGGTTAAGATATGAGGTATTTGCTATATTTGCAATGATGGTTATATGATATATTAAAAGGTTTGTTAGAGTTTAATAAAACAATGATTTAATTTACTTGAAATTTAACTTGGTAAATGATTTGTCTTTGATAAGTTTAAATTCGTTCAAATTTAACCGAAGTAATCAATAACGTAACAAGAGTTTTACTTTTTAATAAATTACGCTGAAGGTAGCATGTATGTGGATGAAATTCAAGGCTCAAGGTCTTTTTTTAGTATTTTTATTCTCAATTGTTAAATATGGAATGGCTGCTACTATTCCGTTTGAGAGTAAAATAGCTCAGGAAAGTAGTCCATCAATTGATAATAATATTTCTGAATGTACTCGGGATGAGAATGGAGTATGTATTCCTAATGTTTACCATGATGATTATATAAGCGTAAATAATTATATTATGAATCCTTATAATCACGCACCAAGTGGTGGTGGCACACAGAAAATAGGTGAGAGTGATATTTTGAATAAAGGATTATGGGATCAGTTTCTTACAAATGGAACATATAATGTAGTTGGGTTGGCATCTTGGACTGTACTGAATACACCTAATAATAATTATGCTTATGGTGCTAATGTTTTTGTTCAATCAGGACATGTGGGTGGATTTGCAATTGGTGGCATGTTGGAAGTAATTAATCCATTTTTGCAACCTGGATATCGTTATTTATCTGGTGATATTTCCTATAATTTATTACCTAATACTCAAGTGGTTACACCTTCGGAATTGTACCTTGAATATCAATTTGCCAATAAAGTGCAGGTAGACGCAGGGTGGATATTTCTTGAGACTCCATGGATGAATTCTTACGATGATGCAATGCTAGTTTCTGGTGACTTTCAAGGTGTGTTGGCGAATTATCAAGTTTCTAATAATTGGCGTTTGGTTGGGATTGCAGCAAATGCATATCAGGAAATGGGCTCTACCAGTTATAATCAATTAACTATGTATAATAAAGGTTTTAATGGCAATGGTTGGGTTTTACCAACAACTGCAACGAGCGATGGTTCTTATGCAATTGGTGGAGTATTTAAGCCAGTTGCAGATTATGATTTAAATTTATGGGGTTATAGCTTTGCTGGTTATGCCAATACTTTATATGCGGACTCCAATTATGTTTATCATTTAAATGAAGATAATAAATTTAATTTTGGAGTACAGCTTGGCAATCAAAATACTTGGGGTATGACCACAAATAACATGCAGCAGGCTGGTTATGGCTCTCCTGACAGTTATTTAGCTGGTGGTAAATTTGGTTATAATTACAGCTATTGGTTTAATGCTGAAGTTTCTTATGATGGGATGTTTGGTCCAAATAATTCTTATTATCAAGGTGGATTTGTTTCGCCATATAGCTATACGATTGTTAATGATCCATTATACACTTCTGGGTTAGGTGCTGGTATGATTGAACAAGGTGCTGGTAATTCATGGCGTGCGGCAACCACGTTTAAAATTTTAAATGAAGATCTAAAGCTTGAGTTAGCATTTGAACAGTTTCTTACGGCTAGTCCACTAAATGAGTACGATATTGATATAAAATATAAACCGCGTTTGGATGGATTAAAAGGATTAATTTTACATTGGGAAGCCGATTATGCGACTGCACCAACTTGGGATGTAACAAATGGTGGTAATTTCTTCTTTATGGAAACGATTGCATCATATAATTTTTAGTAATCAAAAAAGTCAAATTTATGGATAGCTATTGCGATTTTTAGTTGATGTTACGTACTAATCTTGATGCCTAATCAACGTGTTAATTTATATGTTAAATAAATTCTGCTGCAATATTAGTTGAAGATTCTTTGCCAATCTTATCAAAGTGTTGATTGAGAAAATCATTAGCCAATTGTTGCCCACTATTGTATAAATAGTGCAGAAACTCACTGTCTGTATTCAGTTTACTCGATACACCTAAATCTTGGACTATACTTTCAGCATTAATTGTATGCACAAAAATACGTTTATGTTTGTCTGAGCTTAATTCATGATTGTCAATCAAGTTAGTAATAAAATGTACCGCACGTAGTTCGCGAATTAAGCTTGAATTGAAAGATACAGTATTAATTCGATCAAATATTTCCCGAGCTGACGTTGGTATGTTAGATATATTTACTGGATTAATTTGGATGATTAAAATATCTTGTGAAGAGGTTTCGCCAATTAGGGGAAATAGTGGTGGGTTGCCAATATATCCGCCATCCCAGTATTGTTCGCCATTAATTTCGACTGCTTGAAACAAAAATGGCAAACATGCCGATGCCATTACGGCTGATAATGTAACTTCATCGTTTTTAAAGATATGTAATCGATTATTTTTGACGCTGGTTGCTGCAATAAATAATTTGCAGGCAGCATTAGTGTGTAGTAAATCAAAATTTACAACTTTGGCTAAAACATCACGTAATGGGTTAATATTGAACGGATTTAATTCATATGGTGAAAATAATTTGGTCATGTAATCAAAGAAAAGATAGCTTGGTGAAAAATCCATGTTTCCGCGGCTGAGCATTTTGTCGAGTATGCTTGGCTTTAATACGCTAAATTTACCAAGTTCAATAACTTCTTGCCAGAATTGTTGTAGTTTTATTCTTGCTTCATTGGCACCACCAATTGCTAGACCATAAGCCAGAACAGTTGCGTTCATTGCGCCAGCGCTAGTACCGGAAATTCCCTCGATCTTTAAGCGCCCATCAGCTAACAGACGATCTAGAACTCCCCATGTAAATGCGCCATGTGACCCACCTCCTTGTAATGCTAAGCTGATCTTTTTTTTGCTAGTTGCAACAACAGGTTGTTCTGAAATTATATTATGTGCTTGATGTTGCAAAGTATTTTTCTCCATTTAGTTTTATTCAACTGTATATACTACAATAGGATCTGTTCTACCGCGTAGTGTGTGTGGGCCAAGGTTTTTAAAATTAAATTTATCGCTAATTGCGAGTACCGTAGAATCACTAATTAATATTGGTACTTTTAACTCTTTAGTATATTGCTCTAGGCGTGATGCAACATTGACTGTGTCGCCAATTGCCGTATACTCAATCCTACGTTCAGAGCCAATATTTCCAACTACTGCAAAACCAGTATGAATTCCTATACCAATTTGAATTGATGGTTTACCTTCGGTTTGCCATTTTTGGCAAAGTATTTGTAATTCTTGCTGCATGTCGATTGCTGTTTTAACCGCATGATATTCTTGATTGGCATCATCAAGTGGAGCACCAAATTCTACCATAATACCATCACCAAGAAATTTATCTAGCATACCATGATTCTTAAAGATAATTTCAACCATAGACGAAAAGTATTCATTTAAGATTTGCACCACTTGTTCTGGATCAGATTTCTCAGCTAATTTAGTAAATTGGCGAATATCGGAAAAAAGTAATGTAACTTTTCGTCGTTCCCCACTTAATTTGAGCGGTCCATCTGAGTTAGAGATAGTTTCCATTACATGTTGTGATACGTAGCGTGCAAAATTTAATCTGAGGCGTTCTTTTTCTTGTAGTCCTTGTGCCATATGATTTATTTCAGCGGCTAACTCAGCGAATTCATCTTCGCTAAGTACTACAATTCGTTGTGCTAAATTCCCTTTTTCAATTGCGCGAACTCCTTCATGAAGTGCTTGTAATGCAATTGTTTCATGACGAGATAAAAACCATCCAGTAATTAGTGCAATAATTAACGTTATTAAAAATGCGAAGATTCCAAATCCAAGTAATTGATGGAGTTGACTTATCACATTGGAAGCAAAGATATTGACGCCTAACGTAGCTATATAACGACCACTGTTATCATAAATTGGTGCATATCCTGTCATCCAGTCACCCCATTGATCGGAAATGAATCTGGGTGGAGAATATACGGTATCTCTGTAGTTTGCAAGTTTAGCTTCGTTTGTTTCTATTTCAGCAGATGTGCCTGGCGGTGAGTAATTTTTACTGTTAAGTTCTTCTGCATCTACCAAATAATTGAAGGTATTTCGGTTAAGTGTAGATTGTTCCAATATGTATATGTATTTGACATAAATGTCCTTACGACGATTTGCATCACGAATTTTTCTAAGCTCTGATTGTAGCTGTAAGTATTTCGGATTGCTTTCTTGTGGATTATTTTTTATTTGCTTGATTAATGTTGGATTAAGCGTAATTGCTGTGGATGATGCAATCGAGATAATTTTACTTTGTAATTCAATTAACAAAATTTTACGTACATGCCAATAAGTGATTCCCAAACCCACCAATGTGCTAATTAGTGTAGTTGAAACTAATGCCACATATAATTTGCTACGATATTTCATAGTTTAACAACCTTGTTTTGCTTCATCTTAGAATTCAAAAGATTGACCACGAGTTATAATTCCCTTGAAGCCATCTTGTACTACATCTGGTATTAATTCATGATTATAATGATATAGCCACATTTTTTGTTTGATAGCCGCAGGTAATGTTTTTAATTCATTATAATGAGCATGCTGGTGGCTCGGAAATTCTGATGTTTCGCAATCATGAAAGATTAAATCCGCTTCCTGATAAAAAACTAGTAGTAATTCTGGTGTAAAACGAGTATCTGTTGAGATGAATATCTTGAGCTCAATGCCTTTGATAAATAGACCATAACTAGGCTGTAATTGGTTATTGCTATAACTGTGGATAGTTTTTATTAATTTGAAGTTTAGATTTTCCCAATTAAAATTAAAGTTTGATATGTTTCCAAGTTTAAAAAAAGTTTCTAGGGTTGTTGCTCGATCTTCCAAAGTTGACATTCCACCAGAGAGGACGTTATCCCATAAAGTTTTTTGTTGATTTTCGCTAATATACAGAGTAGGCTGGTGGTGTTCTAAAAAGAACTTGGCAAATCCAAGCCACTCTAAGCCTCCGACATGATCTGCGTGTAAATGGCTAATATAGACTGCATCAATATCAGAGTAGCTATAGCCTAAATCATGTAATGAATGACGAATGTCACTACCGCAATCAATTAACATACATTTTGCATGTGGACCTTCGATCAACATATTCGATTGATAACATTGATCACCAACCGCAAAAGCTGATGCAACACCAAGAAAAATAAGTCGCATCTTTGATATCCTTTTAAACTTTAACTTTTAAGGTTTTAAATAAGGAATGTCTCGTTATATTAGAAAATAGCATCTTACGTTATCTTACATCAAATCAGAATCTAGTTTGGATGAATTGAGACAAGATTAATTATTTTGTAACTGTCAATATATGAAGACCTGAAGTAAAATACTTAATTATATAAATGTATTGTGATGGTTTTAACCTGATTGATTGTGGGTGTGTCAAGCCCCCATAATTAGAACCAACCTAAATTAGATATTCTCCATATACTTCATTTCATATTGCATAGGTGTTAATCCATTAAATCTGCTATGTGGTCTTTCATTGTTATACTAATCCATCCGGAGTTTCACGCGCAGTTTTGCTTCAGCTAAAGTGTTGAGCCCATAAACTATAATGGTAGGCTAAATTAGAGTACCACTTAAACAGTAAAGATTAGATATAATTTTCTGGGAAATTTTGGAGGAAATTTAAGATAAGTGTGAAATAATTCCTGGTTGTAAGAGTAAGACATTACAGGATATTGTTAGAGGTGAAGTATCTGCTGAATCAATTATACATACTGATGGATGGAGTTGGTACGATGGCTTATAGTTGATATAGGTTATGATAAAGACGTTCGCGTTAATTATGGTAACAACGAGTTTGCTAATAAACAAACTTATATAAGCGGCATAGAGAGCTTTTGGTAATTCGCTAAAATTGGATTAGTAAAGTTTCATGGTATTTCTAAAAACACCTTTAACTTGCATTTAAAAGAATGTGAGTTCAGGTTCAATTATCGAAATGATAATCTCTGTGCTATAATACTAAGATTAGTTAGAAATAATCCGCTTTGATTGTCTATCCTCTTGGCTGATATTTGTCCAGTTAGGTTTATTTCAATCGCTAAGGGTTGCTAGGTGATTAGATTGTAAATCAAATATAAAGTATTTATTCCGTTGGTGAATGAACTTCATATTCTCAACAGAGGAGTACCAAGAATCAGCAAGAGCATAACTGAGTTTGTTCTGATTTTTTAGTGACCATAATATCTGCTTACGCATTAGCTCATTATTTGTTACTGGGCTTTTGCATACCTCAGATTTGCTCTTGATCTCACAGTAGCTATACTTAGCTATGATATCAAAAGATACAGGTATTTTTAATGGTTGCTCATATTTTGGTTCTCATCTGTATGAGATTTATGCAGGATTGTATCATCAAATATTAAGCAACCATCAATATGCTCTTACTCTCTAACCAGAGATTTAACATTACGCTATAAAGTTTTACTGTCAGACCATGGTTACCCAGCATACGAGTTACCTGATCATGGGATGATGCTTTGTCTAGTATACTGGATAATCCTGTAGCCTTAGTCAGGACAGGTATTATTTGTAAATAATATGTGTAAAGGTCAAAGATGTTCATTAGCTATTTGTTTTTTAGTTATTCGGAGATGAGATTTTACACAAGTTACGCAGCTTAATGCGTACATCAGTTAGTAATTTGTAAATCAGATTCTAACATAAATTTAGATGGTAGATTCTATCAAAGTTAATCATTTAATTTGTTTGGTGAAGACTTTATATGTTGATGTATTAAAAGTAATTATATTTCAGCTTGTTATGTGTTTTTAATTTAGTTGATTTAGCCTTGTGTAATCGAGTTGTGTAAAGATTTATTCTATTTTTATTTGACATATTTCAAGTTAATTAGGTACAATGATGAGGATTAGATCTAAATCTAATGCCCAAAAAATTTGTTAATCGAGTATTAAAATGCAAAAAAAATTAATGTTATCTGTTCTTCATGAACATCACGCATTCTTAAACTTTAATTCAGAAAAAATCTCTGCTTCTTTCTTGTCTGCTCAAATTTCTTGTTGTTGTTGCTAATCACGCACATTCACTGATTACTCTTTAGTAATCGACTTACTTTTCAAAATAAATTTAAAAATCAAACTGATACTGATAATAGTAATTTGTGGTTTTATATTGTTATCTGTAAGCTTATTTGTAATTGAGTTAACGGGCTAATTAATTTATAGCTTGGCTTATACTTAGTTAGATTAAGTTGGTATGTTTATTGATTATGAACATATTGATAGATATTTATAATGCTTATTAAATTATTTTTCTATAGATTTTAAAACAAATATCAGTATTAGCTAGTCAATAAGGATATTCGTATGTTACAGCAAGCTGAATTATTTAAATTAAATCCAGCGCTAAATTGGTTTAATATTAAAAAATCATCGATTCATGGTTTAGGTTTATTTAGTTCTAGAGATATAGATTTAAATGAGCCACTCGGAATTGCATTAATTAAAAAAGCTCAAAGCTCGGATTATAGTGAACATTTAATTGAAGGGTTTGGATACCAAGCTGCTGAAGATGATTGGTTGAGAGTAATTGGTGTACGTTTTATTAATCATAGCTCAATTGGTAATATTCGCTTAGAGCATCGCGGTGATCAGGTATTGGCTTATGCTAATCAAGAAATTAAGTTAGGCACGGAGATTACGGCTAACTATGCTGAAATTTATTCGCAGATTAATTTGCCAATTCCAGATTTTTGCAAGTAAATTTTATAGCGTCATCAATATATAAAAAATTTAATTTTAAGGAAAATAGAAAATGAAAATAGAATCATTATTAATTCATGGTGGTGTAGATGGAGATGAGCAAACCGGTGCTGTGAATGTTCCAGTGTATTTGACCTCAACGTACAAGCAGGATGGCATAGGTAATCATCGTGGTTATGAGTATTCACGTACTGGTAATCCAACTCGTTTTGCAGCGGAAAAACTAATTAGCGATTTAGAAGGTGGAGTTGCTGGTTTTGGATTTGCTTCAGGAATGGCAGCAATTACTGCGGTATTAATGTTATTTAAAGCTGGTGACAGGGTATTATTATCTTCTAATGTTTATGGTGGAACGTTCAGGGTTTTGGATAAAGTATTTCTTAATTTTAATTTAGAGTACGAGTTGGTTGATACTACTAATATTGCTTTGGTTGCAGCTAAAATTACTGATAATGTTCGCGCAATATTAATTGAGAGCCCAACTAATCCACTAATGCAAGTAACTGATATTCAACAAATTGCTGAATTTGCGCAGCAGCGGAATATTTTGACGATTGTTGATAATACTTTTATGACACCTTATTTGCAACGTCCACTTAGCCTGGGTGCGGATATTATTGTGCATAGTGCAACCAAATATTTGGGCGGACACAGTGATTTAATTGCTGGTGCAGTCGTGGTTAATAGCACAGAACTTGCGGAGAAAATTCATTTTATTCAAAATGCAACTGGTGGAGTACTTAGTCCATTTGATTCTTGGTTGTTAATTCGCGGGATTAAAACTCTTGGTGTACGGATGGATCGACATTTAGAAAATACTAGCGTGATTAACCAATTTTTATTGAAGCATGTGGCAATTGGTAAAATTTATTATCCAGGGCAATTAAATCCTATACAGGCTGATATCCAAGAAAGACAAGCCAGTGGTGCTGGAGCAATTATTTCTTTTGAATTAGGTGAATCGTATAATGTGAATAAATTCTTAACTAGTTTAAAGTTAATTACTTTAGCTGAAAGTCTTGGTGGTGTTGAATCATTAATTTCACACCCTGCGAGTATGACTCATGCAGCGATTCCAGTTGCGATTCGTCAAGAACTGGGGATTAGTGATACTTTAATTCGGTTGTCAGTTGGTATTGAAAACGTAACAGATTTAATTAATGATTTAGAGCAGGCCATCGTGGCATCAAGTGAGGAAATTTAAATGAAATATATCAATGATATTCGTGAATTAATTGGCAATACACCGCTTTTAAAAATCAATAATTTTGCTTTACCTCAGGACGTAAATTTGTTTGCTAAACTAGAGTATTTTAATCCAGGTGGTAGTGTGAAAGATCGAATTGGTGTGGCTATGATTGCTGATGCCAAAGAGCGTGGTTTGTTAAAAAATGGTGCAACTATTATTGAAGCTACAGCAGGAAATACTGGGCTTGGAATTGCTATGGCTGCACTGAATTCTGGGCATAAAGTAATTTTTACAGTTCCAGAGAAATTTTCGGTAGAAAAGCTTTCTTTAATGCGTGCCTTAGGTGCTGAAATAGTCATCACTCCACGTGAAAGAGGAATGTTGGGAGCACAAGAAAAAGCTCAAGAATTATTACAGCAAATCAGTAATTCAATTTCATTAAAACAATTTGAAAATTCTGCAAACCCAGATATTCATTATCGTACGACAGGTCCTGAAATTTATGCAGCACTTGGTGGTAAAGTGGATTATTTTGTAGCTGGTGCTGGTAGCGGTGGAACTTTTAGTGGTATTGCCAAATATTTACGTGAGCAAAATCCAGATTTAATCACAATATTAGCTGATCCACAAGGTTCAACAATGGGTGGTGGAGAAGCAGGGTGCTATAATATGGAAGGAATTGGCAATGATTTTATACCAAAAACTATGGATATGAGTTTAGTGGATCATGTGATTAAGATAAATGATGGCGAAGCGTTTACCCATGCTCAATTATTAGCAAGAAAGGAAGGTGTTTTGGTTGGTTCGTCTTCTGGGGCAGCAATGGCTGCAGCTTTAAAATTTATTACTAGTTTGAAACCAAGTGGCAAGATAGTGACGCTATTTCCTGATCGTGGTGATCGTTATTTTAGTAAGGGGTTATACAGTTAGTTCATAAATGAAAGACTTTTATTGCCATAACAATCTTTTTATCTTAAGAGTTTAAGAATGAATATTCACAAGACTGGATAGATAAAGCAGTCAATATTGAGTTATTTTTTGCATTATTTACGCAAAAAATTGAAAACAAATCAGGCTGTAATTATGGACAATGATACCTTTTATAAATCAAATAAAGTAAAATATGATAGAGAGTGTCTGGGTCAGTATGAAGTGTTTAATTATGGTATACTCATATGAAGAGCAAAATTTGCAACTAGTAATGGATTAATTTATCTGGTGTTTATTTGCAGGAGTACTATTTGATCATAATGATGATGGGGTAAAAACTGGTACTGGCTTGGTTGGGAAAGATGATGGTTTATTGGTCTTAGATAAAAAGTTAACTAATTTATGTGCATTTGTAGGTATAAATTAGGTGGCTAGACAATCAAAGCGGATTATTTCTAACCAATTTTAGTATTATAGCATAGAGGTTTTGGTTTCTAAAATTGAATCTGAACTCACATTCTTTT
>ERZ650309.260-NODE-260-length-26489-cov-7.894341_pt1 | contig 26489 bp, 18 predicted proteins | sample MGYA00376245_ERZ650309 | MGnify/ENA primary metagenome ERZ650309 (study PRJEB26733, sample SAMN07839294) | wastewater metagenome | biome: urban; feature: wastewater treatment plant; material: waste water | place: USA: North Carolina | collected 2016-04-26 ...
TGCAGCTTTTCAAGACTCACACCTGTATTCCAGTCATCTTGCACGCTATGGCCTAGATATGGAGTCCAATCAACATGAAGTGCTCTATTAGGCTCGCGCACTAAAGACTTGACCACATGCTGACCATTTTCTAAGGCTTGGCGATACTCTTCCACCATTGCTTCAGCGGCAGCACGCGTTAATATATTTTCTGAAACTAATTTGTCCGCGTACAAGGTACGTGTTGTTGGCAACTTTGTAATGACTTGGTACATCAATGGTTGCGTTGATGAAGGCTCGTCGGCTTCGTTATGACCACGACGGCGATAACACATCAAGTCAATCACTACATCTTTTTTAAACTCCATACGGAAGTCTAAAGCAAGTTGGGTAATAAATAACACTGCTTCTGGATCATCACCATTAACGTGAAAAATCGGTGCTTGCACCATTTTGGCAATATCAGTGCAATACTCTGTCGAACGTGCATCTTCACGCTTACTAGTCGTAAAACCAACTTGGTTATTGATAATGATATGAATAGTGCCACCAATCATATAGCCACGTGTTTGCGACATTTGAAAGGTTTCCATGACCACACCTTGACCTGCAAAAGCAGCATCACCATGGACAATCACAGGAATAACCGTTTTACCGCCAATATCCTCACGGCGTACTTGACGTGCGCGCACCGACCCTTCAACCACAGGAGAAACGATTTCTAAATGCGAAGGGTTAAATGCCAAAGCTAAATGTAATTCGCCACCCGCCGTCATTACATTAGACGAATAGCCTTGATGGTATTTAACATCACCCGAACCGTATTTATTGAAGGTTTTGCCTTCAAATTCATCAAATAAGTCCGAAGGATTTTTACCCATACTGTTAACAAGCAAATTAAGACGACCACGGTGCGCCATACCAATCACAATTTCTTTTGTGCCTTGGCTACCTGCCCGTTGAATAATCTCATCTACTAAAGGAATAAAGCTTTCGCCACCTTCTAAACCAAAACGTTTTGCGCCAACATATTTATTACCTAAATATTTTTCTAGGCCTTCAGCAGCAGTAAGTCTTTCTAAAATATGCTTTTTTGTTTCGGTAGAAAAATTAGGATTGCCACGCATCCCCTCTAAACGACGTTGAATCCAACGTTTTTCGGTCGTATCAACAATGTGCATATATTCCGCACCAACAGAAGCGCAGTAAATGGCTTCCATTGCATTGACCATTTCGCCTAATGTTGCTTCAGGCTTGCCAATGGCTAAATTACCTGTTTGGAATACTGTATCAAAGTCAGCACGTGATAAGCCATGTGCTGCTAATTCTAAATCAGGCACATGCTCACGCTGCATCAAGTTTAATGGGTCTAATTTTGCTTTTTGATGACCACGATTACGATAAGCTGCAATTAACTGCAATACGCCAACTTGACGTTTTTCGTGTGCAGTACTCACGCTGCTCACCGTCATTGGCTGTACACGGGTACTATTACGCGCTAAAAGCAAAAACTGCTCACGCACGTTTTTATGTGGCATATCTTGTTGAATGCCATTGTGCTGTGGCAGTTTTGCAAAATAAGTACGCCACTCTTCGGATACTGACTCAGGTGACGTTAAATATTGCTCGTAAATATCTTCTATATAGCTTGCATTCTCAGCCGAAAGCTGGGACGAGCCTTGCTGCTGTATAAAACTACTCTGCATGCTGAATCTCTCTTGCAAATATAGTCTGCAAAACTATTTCGCTTTTTTCCTTCATCATACGATACACAAACGACTGGGTAAGCCATTTGCAGCCACAGTCGCGCCAGATGTTTTAGGGCAGACCTTTTTATTACTTAAACATACATTAGGACTTACGCGTTTATCGCTTTATTGGTTCACACTTCAACCGTTTTAACAGTTTAATGCTCACAAAACGCACTACTGACAGCACAATGCGTAAGCCTTAAAGTAAACGATATGTATATTAAAGCCATCATACTAAGCTTTTATTTTTAAATCGCCCACCGTTAATCTGAAAAAGTATTACTTTTCAAATAAAGCGCAGATATCGCACCATGATTTAGCACTCTAGGACTTACACGTTTATCGCTTCTAGCGTCACACATCAACCGTCTTTAACAGTTTAATGTTAACTAAATGCGGTAAATTTAACAAAATATGTAAGCTCTATTTTTTGCAAGCAACCTAATTGTATAAAGACTAAGATACAAACAAATTAGCTATCATTGTGCAAGCACTAATAAAGCACGTAAAGCGCACTAAAAGAATACACCACTGTATTCTATCTGCTACCTACATTGGCAGAGACTAAGCAAAAAAAGACAGGAAATAAAGAGACAAGTGCGACAAAATGACGCTTTTCTTGACCTACCGACGTTAGTAGGATTTTGAAGGGTTAAAACTTAGCCACATTAGAGTACTAACTCAAATTACGCCCTCAATTCTCGAGCAAGATATACAATAAACATGCCAATTTACTAACAAAAATCCCCCTACCTAAACAATAGGTAGAGGGATTTTATGGTTGTTAGTTTATGTCAAGTTGACTGCTCTAACAACATATTACGAATATGACCAATGGCTTTGGTAGGATTTAAGCCCTTAGGACATACGCTAACGCAGTTCATAATGCCACGGCAACGGAACAAGCTAAATGGGTCATCTAAATTCGCCAAGCGTTGTTCGGTTTGAGTGTCACGAGTGTCAGCCAAAAAGCGATAAGCTTGCAATAAAGCAGATGGGCCTAAAAACTTTTCTGGATTCCACCAAAACGATGGGCAGCTTGTGGAACAACAAGCACACAAAATACACTCATACAAACCATCTAACTTTTCACGGTCTTCTTGAGACTGTAAACGTTCTTTTGGTGGAGGTGGTGTATCGTTAACCACATAAGGTTGTACTTTTTCGTATTGGTTATAGAACATGCTCATGTCTACAACTAAGTCACGAATAATCGGCAAACCGGGTAATGGACGTAAAACGATCTTTTTAGGTAATTCTTGCATGTTAACCAAACAAGCCAAACCGTTTTTACCGTTGATGTTCATACCGTCAGAACCACAAATACCCTCACGGCAAGAACGACGGAAACTTAAAGTTTCGTCCATCTTTTTTAACTTTAACAAGGCATCAAGCAACATCCGCTCGTTACCTTCTAAAGTAATTTCATAAGTTTGCATATAAGGGGCGTTATCCTTATCGGGGTTATAACGCATCACTTCAAAAATACGCACGTCACTCATTATTACTCTCCCCTTTAGAATGTACGCTTCTTAGGCGGAATGGTTTCAACCGTTAAAGGAATCATCTTAACTGGCTTATAGTCTAAACGATTACCGTCTTTGTACCACAAGGTGTGTTTCATCCAGTTAGCATCATCACGCTCTGGATAATCATCATGAGCATGTGCACCACGGCTTTCTGGGCGAGCAGCCGCAGAAATAATCGTTGCTTTTGCCGCTTCGATGAGGTTTTGTAATTCTAAAGCTTCGATACGTGCAGTATTAAACACTTTAGATTTATCTTTGAGGTGAATGTTTTCTAAACGTTTTTCCAACTCAAGAACTTTTTTCACACCCTCTTCCATGATGGCTTGGGTACGGAATACACCCGCATGAGCTTGCATGATTTTACGCAAATCATTAGCAATATCTTGAGCATATTCGCCAGAAGTCGAATCATCTAATTTTTTAATACGCGCTAAAGTGACATCTAACACGCCTTTAGGTAGTGGCTTAAACTCATGTGGCGCACGACGTACGGTGTCAATAATATGCTCACCTGCCGCTTTACCAAACACAATTAAGTCTAACAAAGAATTTGTACCTAAACGGTTTGCACCGTGTACACTGACGCAAGAACATTCACCAATCGCGTATAAACCTTTAACAACCGTATTTGGATTACCGTCTTTAGGCACAACGACTTGACCATTGATGTTGGTTGGAATACCGCCCATTTGGTAGTGAATGGTTGGCACAACAGGAATTGGCTCTTTGGTACAATCAACGTTAGCAAACTTCTTACCAATCTCATAAACAGACGGTAAGCGTTTCATAATGGTTTCAACGCCTAAGTGAGTTAAGTCAAGAACAACATAATCACCATTAGGACCACAACCACGGCCTTCTTTGATTTCTTGGTCCATAGAGCGAGACACGAAGTCACGTGGAGCTAAATCTTTGAGGTTTGGTGCATAACGCTCCATGAAGCGTTCGCCGTTTTTGTTACGGAGTAAACCACCTTCACCACGACAACCTTCGGTTAACAATACACCCGCACCAGCCACACCGGTTGGGTGGAATTGCCAGAATTCCATATCTTCTAATGGAATACCTGCACGGGCTGCCATACCTAAACCATCACCTGTGTTAATGAAGGCATTAGTAGATGCAGCATAAATACGACCTGCACCACCTGTGGCAAATAAAGTACATTTGGCTTGGAAAACCGCAACTTCACCTGTTTCTAAGTCAATTGCTGTTACGCCTAAGACATCACCATCTTCATCACGAATTAAATCTAAAGCGATCCATTCGACAAAGAACTTAGTTTTAGCGCGTAAATTTTGTTGATACAAAGTATGCAACAAGGCATGGCCTGTACGGTCAGCAGCAGCACAAGCACGTTGAACTGGCTTTTCACCATAGTTAGAGGTATGACCACCGAATGGACGCTGATAAATAGTGCCATCTTCGTTACGGTCAAAAGGCATACCCATATGTTCTAATTCATAGACCATTTTGGGAGCTTCACGACACATAAACTCAATCGCGTCTTGGTCGCCCAAATAGTCAGAACCTTTGACGGTATCAAAGAAGTGATAATGCCAATTGTCTTCGTTCATGTTACCCAAAGACGCACCAATACCACCTTGAGCGGCAACAGTGTGTGAACGCGTTGGGAATACTTTGGTTAAAACGGCAACACTTAAACCAGCACGGGCTAATTGTAAGGAAGCACGCATACCAGAACCGCCACCACCGACGATAACGGCATCAAAACTGAGGGTACGAATATTGCTATGAGACATTACTTAATTACCCCACAAAATGATAGCACCCCAAACCACATAGACAAAAATAGCAATTGCCATAGCGATTTGAGTAATTACGCGTAAAAAGTTTGCACTTGCACCCATTTGACGAGTAGTCATATAGTCTGTGGTCACAGTCCATAAACCTACCCAACAGTGGCCAGCTAACGATAATAAAGCTAACAAGCTAAAAATACGCATTGCTGTGCAAGTCATAAAACTGTGCCAAGCATCATAAGTCACTTGACCAGCGGTTAATAACCAACCAACAATCACCACAAAATAGACAGCTAAGATGACAGCACTGACACGTTGTACGAGCCAGTCGCTCATGCCCGAACGGCTAAAACTGGTTGCACTTTTCATTACAATACCACCCAATAAAAGGCCAAGGCGATGAAAAAGGCAGAAATAGCTAAAATAGCAGATGCGAAAGCACGACCACTTTTTAACTCTTCAGCAATACCAAAATCCATGACTAAGTGTTTAATACCAGCAAAGAAATGGTAAATTAAACCTGCAAGAGCCACAAAAAGAACAAAACGGCCAATAAAACCACCTAAAATGGTGTCTTTTACGTAGTTAAAAGACTCTTCGGAAGCCAAAGAACCTTGCAAAATATAAAGAAGGACAGGAATCAACAAGAACACGACAATTCCCGAAATACGATGCAGAATAGAAGCCATCGCGACTGGCGACTTCATATTCACTTCGAGAACCATACCTAATGACAAGTTGACAGGTCTATTGCTTTTCACAGCGGGCACCCTGCGTAATTTAAGGCTCAAAAGATGAGCGAACCAAAGGGAGGAATAAAGCGTAGTCTCCCCTCTTTTGAAGGTTCAAAATAACGGGCAGTTGACTGCTGGCTTTATTCGACAAGTGGCGGCGTTGCCAAAATAACAATACTCTGGACTTACGCATTGTTTCGCAATTAGCGCGGTTTGTGAACTAAACATCGTGGACAACGATTTTTAGTGAGCAAATAAGCGATAACCGCGTAAGTCTTAACTATAGACGGCGCGAAATTATAGACATCTTAGCGCGAGATTACAAACAAGATACAGTTCGAGCCTTGTACAAAACAGACTTTTTTCGTTAATTAATACGTTTTTGCCAAAGAGCTAGTTTATTTTTTAAGCAATCGAACAGAATAACGGCATTTAAACACAATCGTTTACGTTTAGCCCCTCTCGCTTTATTGACAAAATCATAACAAACTTTAAGCTAACGCCGTTTTTGTTAAGCTCAATTACTCATAAAGTTATTAGCCTCATGTCTCTTTTGATGTCATGAGTTCATAAATTCTAAGAGCTTATTATCAGAGTGATATTTCATTGGCATCATTTTTGCCTTAAACTCTGTTAAAAATTCTTGGACTTTGGCTAAAAAGTTTGAGTTCCTCAAATTAGACTTATTAATTATCTAATAAGTTTGAATTAGGACATGAAATTTTAATACGCACTCACGATGCGTCAAGTCCTGCTTGCTATTGCACTGAAAAACCACAGGAGACTGCCATGACGGGCAAAACAGCCACGTTAACCGTTGGTGATAAAAGTATCAACCTGCCTATTTATAGCGGCACTTTAGGCCCAGACGTTATTGATGTAAAAGACGTTTTAAGTAACGGCTACTTTACCTATGACCCTGGTTTTATGGCGACTTCTGCTTGCGAATCTAAGATTACCTTTATTGACGGCGATAAAGGCATTTTGTTGCACCGTGGCTACCCAATTGACCAGTTAGCAGAAAAATCAGACTACCTCGAAACTTGCTATTTATTATTAAATGGCGAATTGCCCAATGCAGAACAAAAAGTTGCATTTGAAAAATTAATTACTAACCACACCATGGTTCATGAACAACTCCAGTTCTTCTATCGTGGCTTCCGTCGTGATGCTCACCCAATGGCAGTGATGTGTGGTGTTGTTGGTGCTTTGTCTGCGTTCTACCACGACAATTTAGATATTAATAATCCAGAGCATCGTCACATTGCGGCAATCCGTTTGATTGCTAAAATGCCAACGATGGCCGCAATGAGCTATAAGTATTCTATGGGTCAACCCTTTATGTACCCACGTAATGACTTAAGCTACTCCGAAAACTTCTTACACATGATGTTTGCAACACCCTGTGAAGAATACAAAGTTAATCCAATCATTGCGAAAGCAATGGATCGTATTTTTGTATTACACGCAGACCACGAGCAAAACGCCTCTACTTCTACTGTACGTTTAACAGGCTCTACAGGTGCAAATCCTTATGCTTGTATCGCTGCAGGTATTGCCGCATTGTGGGGCCCTTCTCACGGTGGTGCAAACGAAGCTGTGTTAAAAATGTTAGACGAAATCGGTGATGTCTCTAAGTTAGATGACTTCATTGCTCGCGTAAAAGACAAAAATGACAGCACTAAGTTAATGGGCTTCGGTCACCGCGTTTACAAAAACTTTGACCCACGCGCAAAAGTGATGAAACAAACTTGTGACGAAGTGTTGACTGCTCTTGGCATCAACGATCCACAATTAGAATTAGCCATGAAACTCGAAGAAATCGCCTTAAGTGACGAATACTTCGTAAAACGTAAACTCTATCCAAACGTAGACTTCTACTCTGGTATTATCTTAAAAGCTATCGGTATTCCAACATCTATGTTTACCGTTATTTTTGCTTTAGGTCGCACACCAGGTTGGATTGCACACTGGTTAGAAATGCACTCTGCTGCTTACAAAATCGGTCGTCCACGTCAGTTATATACTGGCGCAACACAACGCGATTTTGTGCCAGTCGAACAACGTTAATTTTAACGAAGATAAAGGCCGCAACAGCGGCCTTTATTTTTTAGGAGCGTAATAAAATGAAGCTTGCATTTATTGGCTTAGGAAATATGGGTTATCCTATGGCTGGTCATTTAGCCAATAAAGGCTATGAAATTGTGGTTTATAATCGTACTACTATTAAAGCTATACAATGGGCAAAAGAATATAACGCGAGCTATGCAACAACTATCCAACACGCTGTTGCCAATGCTGATATTATTTTTAGCTGTGTGGGTAATGATGATGATTTAAGCCAAGTCGTTTTGGCCGAAGATGGCGTCATTCATCATGCCAAAGATGGCACAATTTTGGTAGACCACTCTACTGTGTCGGCAGAAGTGACTCGTGATTTAGCTAATCTTCTTGCTCAACGTAATGTCAGTTTGGTTGATGCACCTGTCTCTGGTGGACAGCTAGGCGCACAAAAAGGTCAATTAAGTGTGATGTGTGGTGCAAAAACAGAGATTTTTGCTCAGGTTGAACCCATCTTACAAGCTTATGGTAAAACCATCATTCATATGGGCGATATTGGCAGTGGCCAACTCACCAAAATGGTTAATCAAATTTGTGTCGCAGGTTTATTACAAGGTTTAGCCGAAGGTATTCATTTTGCGCAACAATCTGGCTTAGATGTCGATAAAGCGATGAGTGTGATTAGTCAAGGTGCAGCCTCATCGTGGCAAATGGTTAATCGTTATCCCACAATGTTAAAGAATGAATATAACTTTGGCTTTGCAGTCGATTGGATGCGTAAAGATTTAGATATTTGTTTGGCCGAAGCGGCTAAAAATGGCACACAACTGCCTGTCACTGATTTGGTTAATCAATATTATAAAGACGTACAAAATCTAGGTGGCGGACGTTGGGATACATCCAGTTTGTTAGTGAGATTGCAACAAGATAAGAATTGATCGGTTTGAAGTATAGGACTTACGCATTTCATCGAAATACGAACAAATAAGCGATAACCGCGTAAGTCCTAATTTATTAGCGTTAATACTTCTCTGGCACTTCACGCAAACGCATTAAACCCTCTTGAGCCGTACTTGCCACTAAACGACCATCTTGACTATAAATACGACCAAAGTTTAAACCTCTACCCGCATTCGCATTGGGCGCATCCATTTCATACAACAACCACTCATCCATTCTAAACGGACGATGGAACCAAATCGAATGGTCTAAACTGGCTGCTTGTAAATTAGACTGCATAAATGTAACCGCATGAGGCAACATGGCTGTACCCATTAAGGCAAAATCAGAGGCAAAGACTAAGGCTGCTTGATGTAACAAAGGATCATCAGGCAATTTGTCTTGAGCGCGCATCCAATGATAACGATGAGGCTCTTGTTTGGTTGGGGCAAAAGGATTAACAGGATTAATCGGGCGAATTTCGATAGGACGCTCTTGAACAAAACTACTGCGGATTTTTTCGGGCAACAAAGAAGCTAACTGTTGACGTAACTCAAATTCATTGGGCAAGCCTTCTGGCCCTTCTACCTTGGGCATAGGTGCTTGATGATCTAAGCCCTCCTCTTCGTTAGCAAACGAAGCTGAACAAACAAAAATAGGCTGCCCATGTTGAATAGCGGTGACTTGACGGTTAATAAAACTTTTACCATCACGAATTCTATCTACTTCATAAATAATCGGTGCGGTAGTGTCGCCTGCTCGCAAAAAATAACCATGTAAAGAATGAGCCAAACGTCCTTTTTCCACTGTGCGCCCCGCAGCCATTAGGCATTGTCCTAACACTTGGCCACCAAAGACATTTTTTCCCACAATATTACGACTTTGACCACGAAACAAATTAACTTCTAAATCTTCTAACTGTAATAAGGTTAATAATTCAGCAATAACAGGATGCATAGCGACTCTCTTTACTTTCTTCATAATAGTATAACTTTCATTTCAACCCTGCCGAGTTAAACGATTTTTAAGCAAAAAGTCAAAGTTTTGTTAGATTTTGGCACAAATGATTAACAAGTTTGGCTGCAACCTAACGCAAGCCATGCTAGATTGTCGCCACTTTTTACTATTAATTAGATACTGTTATGGCAAATTGGTTTGGTTTAGATAAACTTTTTTCGGCAACTTCTCGTAAAGCATTAAATACTTGGGTGTCTCCTCAAATCAGTCCAGAGACCGCCGACGAGCTACAAATCGATCCGCAACATCCCGTTGTTTATGTTTTACAAAGCCCCTCTTTTTCTAATTTATTAGTGGCCGATGAAGCTGCTCAACGCTTAGGTTTACATCGACCTGTTCATGCGGTTGATAGTCACCTTTTACATGAAAAACAATCTTATTTTTTCTTAACCCAAGAAGCGAGCGCGCAATCGGCACAAAAAAATCGCTTTGAATACCCCGAACGTTTTGTCAATTTAGTCGAAGCCGTTAAAAATAACGCAAATTTAGATATTCAATTAGTACCTGTGACCATTTTTTGGGGGCGCTCACCTGACAAAGAAGATTCTTTGTTTAAAATTATGTTTTCTGATTCTTGGGCTACACCAAACGCCTTAAAACAATTTGTCACTGTTGCTCTTAATGGTCATCAAACCATTGTTAAGTTTGGTTTACCCTTGTCTATTCGTGGATTAATGAACGAAGAAATGAGTAGTTCATTAGCCTTGCGTAAAATTTCACGGGTTTTGCGTGTCCATTTTCGCCGTCAACGTGAAATGGCGATTGGCCCAGATTTATCACATCGTCGTAATTTAATGCACAGCATTTTGCAATCTCAAGCGGTACGTGATGCGATTGCTTTAGAAAGCTCAGAACAACAAATCTCTCCAGAATTGCTCGAAGAAAAAGCCCGTGCCTATGTTAACGAAATCGCGGCTGATTACTCCTATCAGGTAATTCGTGGTTTGCAAATCACCTTAAACTGGTTATGGAATCAGCTATACGACGGTATTAATGTTCACCATTTTGATACGGTGACGGATGTTGCTCAAGATCACGAGGTTGTTTATGTGCCTTGTCATCGTAGCCATATTGATTACTTATTATTGTCTTATGTGATTTTTACCCGTGGTTTAATGCCGCCACACATTGCTGCTGGTGCAAATCTTAATATGCCTGTGGTTGGCTCTATTTTAAGACGCGGTGGTGCTTTCTTCTTAAAACGTTCCTTTAAAGGTAATCATATTTATAGTGCGGTTTTTACCGAATACTTGCACCTCATTACCATTAAAGGCTTCCCGATTGAGTACTTTATTGAAGGTGGTCGCTCACGGACAGGTCGTTTATTACCGCCTAAAGGTGGGATGTTGGCAATGACCGTTAAAAGTTATTTGCGTGACAACACTCGCCCGATTGTGTTTATTCCCACCTATATTGGTTATGAGCGTTTAATGGAAGGTAGCACGTATATTGGTGAATTACGTGGTGCAGCCAAAGAGCAAGAATCAATTTGGCAAATCATTCAAACCAGCCGCAAGATTGAAAAAATCTTTGGTAAAGTACATTTAACTTTTGGTGAGCCAATTTTCTTAAAAGACATTTTGAATCAAGAAAATCCACAATGGCAAAACACCGCGTTTGATGCAAAAGCCAAATTACCGTGGCTAAATCGTACGGTTGATAATCTAGCAAATCAGATTAATACCCACATTAACCAAGCTGCCGCCATTAACCCCATTACGCTATTAAGTTTAGTTTTATTATCAACACCAAATCATGCCATTGATGAAGATGTATTAATTAAACAGCTTGATTTGTATAAACACATTGCTAGTCATCTGCCCTATAGCTCACGTATCAAAATTACCGAGCTAAATGGCGCGGGGATGTTGAGCTATGGTGTACAACTTAAAGCTATTCAACGGGTTAAACATCCTTTGGGCGATTTAATTTGTGTAGCTGATAATCAAGCGGTATTTTTAACTTACTTCCGCAATAACATTTTGCACTTATTTGTATTACCTTCTTTAGTTGCCTGTTTAATGCAGCATAATGGCCAATTACACCGCGAACAAATTAGCCAAGTGATTGTTTCTTTATATCCTTATTTAAAATCAGAGCTGTTTTTAAGTTGGGATGTGAATGAAATCGAAGCTTTAGTTAATCAACATATTGATATTTTGATTAGCTCAGGTATTTTGACGATTGTTGATCATGTAATTTTTTCACCTCATCCAAATACTGAAGAATATGCTCAATTAGTAATTTTGGGCGAAGCAGTTAAAGAAACACTTGAACGTTACTTTATGACCATTTCTTTATTAACAGAACGTCAATCGGGCAGTATTAACCAAAAACAATTGGAAAATTTATGTTCATTATTAGCACAACGTTTGTCGGTGTTATATGAATTTAATTCGCCAGAGTTTTTTGATAAAGGTATTTTTAGAAACTTCATTGATACGCTAAAAAAAGTTGGTCTTTTACAACAAGATGAACAAGGTTTGTTGCATTTTGACAGCCGTTTATATGACATTGCCACTCAAGCCAATTTGGTATTACGTGAAGAAACACAACATACCATTCAGCAAATTACCAATGTCAGTGATGAAGACATTAACAGTGCAATGGCTGAATTAGAGCGTAAAGAGAAAAAACGTAAATAAAAAATTCCTCCCTTCGACTCCGCTCAGGGAACATTGTTAGTTGAGCGAAGTCGAAACCAAAGCTCTCCACTCAGAAAGCTTTTTTGGCTGGTTGAGCGGAGTCGAAACCTAGAGAGTTTTTTATGCAACAAGCGATTGTTGGCTTTCATACAGATGAAGAAAATCATTGGGTGGCAGAGTTAGCGTGTGGTCACAATCAACATACGCGCCATAATCCACCGTGGACTGAACGACCTTGGGTGATTACTGTCGAAGGCCGTCAATCTATGCTTGGCTATTTATTAAACTGCAAAAAATGTGATGAAGGTGCACCTAGGGATTGGAGTTAGTTTTCACATTCAAAAATCTCACCAATTCAATTTGATAGCGTAATAAAAAAATCAAATTATCTTGTTGACCAATATTTTCATGGTGTAATTCTGCACTCAGTTTTATACCACGTTGATCTGTCCAAATTGCACCAATGCCTACGCGATAAAATGTATCATCACTTTGGCTAATGCCCGCCTCTTGGGCAATTAATTTAGCATTAGTACCTTTAAGGGTATGTTGACCTTGCAAATCTTCTATACGCGCTAAAAATTGCCATTGGTCTTGCCAACGATAAATTGCTGTTAACCATGCACCGTTGACTGTACCTCTGTAGTCAACCAAACCACTCAAACTCCCTAAATTACCTGATTCACGTTTAAACCACGCTTCTGTACTCAAGGTCAAACGTCCCCAAGATTGTTCAGCATCCAAGACAACAATATTACTTTGACCATCAAAACACACTTGGCCTAAACTTGGCGTTAAACAAGCTGCTTGATTGTGGCTGTGACCTTGTGTTAACTGTTGCTCAGTGGTTCGACCATTAACATTAAAATTAGCAAAACTTAGCTGCAAGCGTCTAAAATCTTCTTGCCAAGCTATATTGGCGGTAATGGCATTGGCACCTTTGCTTTTGCTACTCGGAAATGTATCGGCTTGATATGCCCCTAGTTGCGCTTGCCAACCGTTTTCATGTTGCCACGCAAGCTGCACACCATCATCTAGCCAACTCCCTGCAATACTGGCTCTCATCACTAAAGGTGTAACACCCATTAACCAATTATGACTATGCTCTAAATTTTGTTGCCCTAAAGGTACATTTTGCCGTCCTGCTTTAATGGTCAACATATTATCGTGATTAACATCATAAGCATATTTAAGCCATGCTTGCTCTACAGCTAACTCCTCACCCAAATCTACACCATGATAAGAAGCTTTAACATAACTACTTAGATCATCTGTCCAATTAACTTTTAGTCCTAAATCAATGTAATCTAAAGCGTTTTTTTGTTGATAAGCTTGTTGTCCATTCGCCTCTAAAGCATTATTTAAACGACTGCTTGGATAATCTTTATCAGTTAATAAATATCGCCCACCCATATTTAAAATCGGGACTATTTTGCCTTCATCGCTAATTTCGTGACTAAACACTTGCTGCATGGGTAACAAACATAAGGCGGCTAAACTACCGCTTAATAGATGCTTAAACATATTAGGGCTGCTTCGCTTGCGTAAATGGATTGGCAAATTTAGGATTCGTTAAAAACTCATCATCGGTGAGTGTTTTTAAAAAAGCGACAATATCGGCTTTCTCTTGCTCATTGAGGTCTATTCTTGTTACTAATTCACTTTTAAAAGGATTTTTGCGACCATCCCCTGCATGAATTCCCTCAGTAATATTACGTCCACCTGCGGCATAAAAATCCAAAACAGCCTCTAAGGTTGCTATAGAACCATCGTGCATATAAGGTGCGGTAACCGCAATATTACGCAAACTAGAGGCACGAAACTTGCCCATATCTTCAGCTTTGCCAGATAACTCAAAAATGCCACGATTGGGGAAAGGAAATTCACCTGTACCGCCAATATTAAATAAGCCTGTATTATGAAATGGTGTTTCTACAATGCGTGAACCTGCATGGCGGACTTGGTCGTTAAAATTAAAACTACCATGACAATGAAAACATTCGGCTTTTTCACCAAAAAATAAATCTTTACCGCGTATTTCGCTAGCAGTCAGCGTGGCTTTGCCTGTTAATGATTGGTCATAACGCGAATTTCCCGAAATCAAGGCACGTTGAAAACTGGCAATCGCTTTAATAATATTAGCGTAATTAATCGCTTGATTTTGTTCTGGAAATGCTTGACTAAATAATTGTTGATATTGGCTATCTTGGACAAAACGCTGTAACACTTCTTCTTTATTTTTATCATTAATCCCTAACTCAATAGGGTCTTCACCAAACATTGGCACTTCCATTTGGCGTTCTAAGCTGCTTAGACTAAAGTTTGCCCATGTGAGCGTGGTGTTATACACAACATTGGCTAAATGTTGAGAGTTACGCGGATGAAACTCTCCTGTTGAGCCTTTAGCAACGGCCAAACCATCGGTAAATGCTTTTTCTTGCAAATGACAAGTACCACAAGCTTGTGTGCCATTACCCGATAAACGCAGATCATAAAATAGATGCCGTCCCAATTCGACTTTTGCAGTGGTCATTGGGTTATCGGCAGGCACAAATGGCACAGGAAAATTGGTAGGTAATTGCCATTGCCATGCCGCTGACTGTAAGGACGTATCTTCTGTGACTGTACCTGTATTACAAGCCACTAAAGACCATGATAAAAGCAAGGTTAAAACACGATATTTCATAGTTTATAAACAAAAAAACTCATGTAGCTAAGGTTTTGCCACATGAGTTATAAATCAAAATAAAAGTTTAGCTTGAGATTTTAGCACAGCCAGTTACTACTTATTAACCACTTTAAAGATAGATTGTGCTTTGGTGGTACTGGTTTTGCCTGTCTCTAAATTAATACCTAAAGCATCAAAAACTGCACCACATTCGGTATCTGTTTTACCCGACATACAACCCAATGGCCCAACTTTGTTTAATGACACTTCTGAACCCATGAATAATGCGGGAATATCCAACACTACTTTTTGTTTGGTATAATCAAACGTTGGTAGTTTAATAGTGGTTAAATTTGGATTAGAACACTCATAACGTGTTAAGGGTGATTCGGTCGCTCCTTTATCGGTACAACCTGTTGCGCCTAAATGCACTGTCCAAATTTTTTCATTAGCATCATCAGAGGTATCTGCGGTACCTTTTTGATTAAGCACACCACCAACAGGATTAACTTCGACTTTGACAAATTTACGACCACCCTGCCAACTCCATGCCATAGCAGCCACATCTAAAGGTGCTAACATTGATGTTGTTTCGGTATGACTTAAAGCGATGGTTTTACCTGTACTGTCAACACCCGTATCAGGTACGCCTAAAATAAACTGAATCCCTGTATAATTTCCTTGTGGAATTGTTCCTTGAATTGTCGTATAAGTGTCTGCTGTTCCTACTTCGGCACATACGCCTGTTGCATCTTCAAAATCTAATAATGTCACGCCATAACGTTGATTAAAATTTTCAGGACTTTCTTTTAACGCCACCGCTACTGCTTCATTTTTATCATTAATCAATTTCACTTCGGCAACATAAAAACGTAAATCGCGAATTTCAACGGTTTTATTACTTGTCCCAATATTATTAATACTATTTACTGCGCCACATTTCACATCTGCACCATTTGCTTGAGCAGCAAATTGAATAGCGATATCTTTAGTTGTTGGTGTTGGTGTTGGTGTTTGAGATTGTGAGTTTGTATCATCATTACTACCGCCACCACAAGCAGCGACTAATAAAACTAAACTGGACACTGCTAACATTTTGGACTGACGCATTATATTCACCTATGTACAAACCAATAAAAATGCTATTTTTAAAACTTAAAATGATTATAAATCATTTAGCTATCAGCCACCCTGCGACATTTTGTCGCACTTTAAACGCATCAAAATTTACTGTCCCATTCACAAACTCACTAAATCGGCTACAATGCGCGCGTTAAAATATGATGAGCTTATAAGGCCAACTATGACTGCTGTCTCGACATTAACCACAAAACTACTCCTTCCTACCCATACTGGCGACAAAAAAACATGGGCTAATTTATTAGGCTCAGGCGCAGGTTTAAGCCTGAGTTTAGCCATTCAACAATGGTCAGGCGTGGTGTTATTAATTACTGCCGACAGTCAACAAGCGGCACGATTAGAAGAAGAAGTTCGTTTTTTTAGTGGCGAGCAAATCCCTATTTTGCATTTTCCCGATTGGGAAACCTTACCTTACGATTTATTATCACCGCATCAAGATATTATTTCTGAACGTTTGCGTATTTTAGCCACCTTACCAACATTGACTAAAGGTTTAGTGATTACGCCCATTACTACCTTAGCTCAACGTTTAGCGCCACCCAGTTGGTTATCGGCACAAAGCTTTAGTTTAAAATGCGGTCAAAAATTTGATTTAGATGCCACTCGCCAACGTTTAGAGGCTGTGGGTTATCGTGCGGTTGAAACCGTTTATGAACACGGTGAATATGCGGTGCGTGGTAGCTTGATGGATATTTATCCGATGGGAGCAACAGCACCTGTCCGCATCGAATTATTTGATGATGAAATTGATAGTCTTCGCCTGTTTAATCCTGACAATCAACGCACCACCGAAACCATTAAGCAATTAGAGTTATTACCAGCACGAGAGTTTCCATTTGACCGCACTGCCATTCGTTTGTTTAAAGATCAGTGGGCAGAAACATTTCCCCAAACTGATCCCAAAAAATGTGCGTTATATCAAGACATTAATCAAGGTTTAGCGGCTGCAGGTATTGAATATTATTTACCACTCTTTTTTAAAGAGCACGCAAGTTTATGTGATTATTTGCCACGTCATAGCTTAGTGGCCACCATGAGCGACTGTCATTCACAATTAGACCATTTTTGGACAGAGCTTAATCAGCGATATGAAGATCGTCGCCATGACAATCACCTACCGATTTTATCGCCTGACAGCTTATTTTTACGCAGTAATGAGTTATTTGGCCAACTGAATAACTTTGCCCGATTACAGCTAAACCAACAAACCGAAGCCGAAAAAGCAGGTACTAGCTTATTTGATTTTAGTCAGCCCATCAATTTACCCATAGACTCGCGCAGTGATACACCACTCGCCCATTTAGCCAGTTATATTCAGCAGCAACCACAACGAATTTTGTTGTGTGCCGAAAGTGCAGGTCGACGCGAAAGCCTGTTATCGTTGCTCAACAAAGCCAAGCTCCAGCCAATATTGGTTAATAGTTGGCAAGAATTTATCCAAAAAGATGTACGTTTTGCCCTAACCATTGCACCCTTAGAACAAGGTTTATCTTTGCCTGATGTGACCGTGATTGCCGAAAGCCAATTGTTTGGTCAACGGGTTATGCAAAAACGCCGTCGCAAAGCCACCACAGGTGAAGGTGCAGCCGAATTAGCAATTCGTAGTTTAAGCGAATTAACCATTGGTGTGCCTGTGGTGCATATTGATTATGGTGTGGGACGTTACCAAGGCTTAATTACCTTAGACATGGATGGCCAAACCCAAGAGTTTTTACAGTTAATTTATGCCGACAATGCCAAATTGTATGTGCCTGTTGCCAATCTGCATTTAATTGCACGTTATTCAGGGTCAGAAGATGCGCTTGCCCCCTTACATAAACTAGGCAACGAACAATGGCAAAAAGCCCGTAAAAAAGCGGCCGAACAAGTGCATGATGTGGCTGCCGAATTGTTAAGTATTAGTGCAAGACGTGCCGCCAAAGCGGGTTATGCCTTTAAATTTGATGAGCAAGAATACGCCAAATTTTGTGCTGGTTTTGCCTTTGAAGAAACCGCCGACCAAGCCAATGCCATTTTATCAACCATTGCCGATTTACGCTCACCACGACCAATGGATAGATTGGTGTGTGGTGATGTGGGCTTTGGTAAAACCGAAGTGGCGATGCGTGCTGCCTTTGTCTCAATTCACGATGGCAAACAAGTCGCGGTTTTAGTACCAACCACCCTACTTGCCCAACAACACTATGAAAACTTTTGTGATCGTTTTGCTGACTGGCCTGTTAAAATTGAAGTGTTATCGCGCTTTAAAACCGCCAAAGAACAACAAAAAGCCTTAGACGAACTCGCCACAGGCAAAATTGACATCATCATTGGCACTCACAAACTTTTGCAAGATAGTGTTGAGTTTAAAGACTTGGGCTTGATGATTGTCGATGAAGAACATCGTTTTGGTGTACGCCACAAAGAAGCCTTAAAAAATCGCCGTGCCGATGTGGATTTGTTAACCCTCACCGCCACCCCCATTCCGCGCACCTTAAATATGGCTTTATCAGGCTTACGCGATTTATCGATTATTGCCACACCTCCTGCCAAACGTTTAGCGGTAAAAACCTTTGTTCGGGAAAGCCATAATAATGTGATTAAAGAAGCCATTTTGCGCGAATTATTACGCGGTGGCCAAGTGTATTTTTTACATAACGATGTGGCGACGATTGAAAAATGCGCCGCTGATTTACAAGGTTTATTGCCAGAAGCGCGTGTCGGTATTGCTCATGGTCAAATGCGTGAACGTGACTTGGAACATGTCATGCAACAGTTCTACCACAAGCAATTTAATGTTTTAGTGTGTAGTACCATTATTGAAACAGGGATTGACGTGCCTTCGGCCAATACCATTATTATGGAGCGTGCCGACAAACTTGGTTTAGCACAACTCCACCAATTACGTGGTCGTGTTGGCCGTTCCCATCATCAAGCTTATGCCTATTTATTGATTCCCAATAAAAAGTTACTCAGTGCCGATGCCGAAAAACGACTCGAAGCCATTGCTAATGCTGATGACTTAGGTGCAGGTTTTGCGTTAGCCAGCCAAGATTTAGAAATTCGTGGTGCGGGTGAATTATTGGGTGAAGAACAAAGTGGTAATATGCAAGCTGTTGGCTTCACCCTTTACATGGAAATGTTAGAAAGGGCCGTAAAAGCCATTAAAGCTGGCAAAACCCCGAATCTCGAACAGCCATTAAGTCTAACCGCTGACATCAATTTACGTTTATCGGCCTTAATTCCTGATGATTATTTGCCAGACGTGCATAATCGTTTATTGATGTATAAACGTATTAGCCATGCTGAGAGTTACGAAGCTTTAGACGAATTACAAGTAGAAATGATTGATCGTTTTGGCTTGTTACCCGAAGCCACTAAAAACCTATTTGCCACCCACAAAATTAAATTACAAGCGGCAGATTTAGGCATTAAAAAGATTGATGCTCATGCTCAAGGTGGTCGTTTGGAGTTTGCTAAAGATACAAGCGTCCAACCCATCACTATTGTTCAATTAGTGCAAAAGCAACCTGCTCAATTTAAATTAGATGGCGCAGATAAATTACGCTTTATCAGCGATTTAACCGATACCCAAAAGCGTTTAAATTTTGTTGAGCAACTCTTAACTAAATTGAAATCTTAACTTACTGCTCATTTGTCTGTTGTTCTAATTGAGCGTTATGTGCATCATTGGCATCTAACGCTCCATCAACTTTTTTACGAACCTCTTTGCCGTTATACCCCATAGCATCGGCTGCTTCAATACTGCGCGTTTCTGGTCGGCCATTATCTTCTGTTGTTTTAACAGGCTCTTGTTTTTGACAAGCAACTAAGGTCAACACACAAACCAACACCGTCATTAATTTATTCATTTTTAATCTCTAAAACTGCTTAGGGTCTTAACTTAGCACATTTTCTAAAAATTTAAATACATGGAGATTCACAAAAGCTAAGGTTATAATCAGCGCGAAAATAGAACCCAATAGGATTATATATGAGCGATGAGCGTGGCAATGATACGCCTAAATCTTGGTTTAACCGATTAAGCAATTTATTATCTACTGAACCAGAAAACCGAGAAGAACTGCTTGCAATCATTCACAGTGCTGGCAAACGTGGCGTTTTAGATGCTGAATCTCAACAAATTATTGAATCAACTTTACGCGTTGCGGACATGCAGGTACGTGAAATTATGGTACCTAGAGCGCAAATCATGTCGATTCGTGATGATAGCGAACCAAAAGATTTTTTACCTATTCTTATCGAATCCGCTCATTCACGCTTTCCCGTTTTAGCTAGCGATAATTCAGACGAAGTTGTGGGTATTTTATTAGCCAAAGACTTATTACGTTTAATTGGTCAAAAATCTGATCGTTTTGATTTAAAAGATTATTTACGCCCTGCTTTTTGTGTCCCAGAATCTGCTCACTTAGATCGCCTCTTACGCGAATTTAAAGAAAAACAAACCCACATGGCCATTGTTGTTGACGAATATGGTGGAATTGCAGGTCTAGTGACCCTAGAGGATGCCTTAGAGCAAATTGTTGGTGATATTCACGATGAACATGATGATGCCGATGAAGGCTCCCATTGGATTAGTGAACAAGCAGACGGGACGTATGTCGTACAAGCGATTACCCCCATCACCGAATTTAATGATTATTTTGGTAGTCAGTTTAGCCACGAAGACTTTGAAACGATTGGTGGTATTATTTTGAGTGAATTTGCGCGTATGCCACAAATTAACGAATATATTGATTTAGTACATTGGCGATTTACTATCTTAGCGGCTGATTTACGCATGATTAGCGTGATTCGTGTGCAAGACTTACGCAAGATTACATAATGAAGAGCCTTTTATCCAAATTACGTCACTCCAAATTTGCGCCAATTTATGCGGGAATTTTGGGTGCTTTATTGCCTTTTAGCTTAGCACCTTATCATTGTTGGCCATTAGCCTTAGTGTGTATTGCCTTATTTGCCGATTTATTACCACAACAAACACCCAAACAAGCCTTATTACGTGGTTGGAGTTTTGGTACAGGTTTATGGGGTGTTGGCGTTTCTTGGTTATTTGTTTCTATTCATGAATATGGTTATACCCCCGCATGGCTAGCCAGTTTAATGGTGCTATTTGTTGCCATCGTGATGGGTTCTTTTACAGGCTTAATGGCTTATCTTTATCGACGTTTTAACCTCGACAAACATGCTTTGCTAACTTTTGCACCGTTATTTATTATTTTTGAATGGTTAAAAACGTGGTTATTTACAGGCTTCCCTTGGCTATTTACTGGATATGCGTTTATTGATTCAGTATTAGTCGCTTATGCACCCATTTTAGGCGTATTTGGTGTTGGTTTATTAGCGGTTGTTTCTGCACAATGTTTATTAATGATTGCTAAATATCAGCAAAAAGCATGGTCTTATGCCGCACTGATTAGCCTTATTTGGGGCGTAGGATATGGCCTACAATATGTCACTTGGACAAAATCTGATTATAAACAAGGTCTATCCGTTAGTATTGTCCAAGGTAATATTCCTCAAGATGTTAAATGGCAAATGGAATGGCGCGACAAAACACTCGCCATATATGAACAACTTTCCAAAAGTGAATGGGGACAAGATGTTGTTATTTGGCCAGAAGCGGCTATTCCGATGTTTCAATATGAAGCTAATGACTTTTTGATTAAAATCAACAATACCGCCACTGCCACTAATACTGCTTTTGTAACGGGTATTCCCTATGCTGATTTAGAGAATATCAACAAACAAGGAATTCCGCCTTTTTATAACAGCATCGCCGCTTTAGGCGCAGGCAATGGTTTATATTTTAAACAACGCTTAGTACCTTTTGGCGAATATGTCCCTTTTGAATCATGGTTACGTGGTGTTTTGCCTTTTTTTAATTTAGAAATGTCCAGTTTTAGTGCTGGTAACCCACAACAATCCTCGCTAATCGTGAAAGACCATAAACTAGCTGCTGCCATTTGTTATGAAATTGCTTACCCCGAAATTACTCGCCGTAATGCCGAAAAAGCGGATTTTATCACTACTTTAAGCAACGATGGCTGGTTTGGTACATCCACAGGCCCTCACCAACATTTGCAAATGGTACAAATGCGTGCTTTAGAAACAGGCAAATGGATTATTAGAGCAACTAACACGGGGATTTCTGGGTTTATTAGTCCTAAAGGCACTATTGTTAAAAAAGCCCCACAATTTAAACGTACGGTATTAAGAGGCCATGTTTATCCTGTTAAGGGACAAACACCTTTTAGCCGTTTAGGTAATTGGCCAATTTTAATTTTTTGTTTTGGTATATTAATAATTAGCTTTTGGCGTTGCCGTCGTATTTGAATGGCCAATTAATAAGCGAAAAAGGTTTTCTTCGTGCATTTAAGCATTGAGAAGACCTTTTTTTTCGTCTAGTCTCTAAAGTAATAATAAATAGAATATTCGAGACAAGCACCAATGGTCGATTTAAAGTTTTTACGAGCCTATTCACCAACGTTACAAAACGAAGTGCAGCTACTTATTGCTCAGGGCAAACTAGAAACCTATTTAAATACTCGCTATCCAATTAGCACACACCAAATTCAAACTGATAAATCTTTATACGAATTTACGGTTAATCTTAAACAAAATTGTTTAAAAAATGCACCTAATCTTGATAAAGTTTGTTATGACAACAAATTAGATGTGGTTCACCATGCTTTAGGTTTACACACAGCGGTATCTAGAGTTCAAGGTAGTCGTTTAAAAGCTAAAAAAGAAATTCGTATTGCTTCATTATTTAAACAAACACCTGCTGATTTTTTAACGATGATTGTTGCCCACGAATTGGCTCACCTCAAAGAACCAACTCATAACAAAGCTTTCTATCAACTTTGTCAACATATCGAGCCTAATTATCATCAATTAGAATTTGATTTACGCTTATTTTTAACTTATCAAGAACTTAAAAATACATCAAATTAAACACTACTCGGTAATAGGCATTACCGTCACTCTTACATCTAACTCATGGCTACCACCCCCTAAAATAACACCGCGCAGTGGTGACACATCGCTAAAATCCCTTCCCCATGCCATGGTAATATGTTCGGTACTTGGGATTAAATTATTGGTTGGATCAAAGTCAACCCAGCCTAATATGGGGCAATATACCGCTAACCACGCATGAGACGCATCTGCACCAATCAATCGTGGCTGACCTTCGGGTGGATGGGTTAACAAATAACCACTAACGTAACGTGTGGGTAAACCCAAAGAGCGTAAACAAGCAATCATAAAATGGGCATAGTCTTGGCAAACACCGCGCTTTTTTTCTAAAACTTCTAACAATGGCGTACCAATATGCGTGGCTTTAGGGTCAAAGGTAAATTCTTTAAAAATTTTATGCATTAAATCTTGCACAGCCAACAACAAAGGTTTGTCTTTGTCAAAACAGCTAGCCGCATAATCGGCAAATTGATGTTTTAAGGGAATATAGGGTGATTGAAAACGATATGGCAAGGCGTTGACTAATTCACTTGAATACGATTGTTGCCCCTGATAACGACACACATCCACGACTTTTTGCCACGGCATACTGTTTTTAAAATCAGCTACTTGACGTGGTAATACTTCTATGGTCATTGTTGAAACAACTAACAATTCATCATGTGGTTGATTAAAGGCTAAACGGGTATAAGGATTACCAAAACTATCTTGTAAAGCTTGGCTGTCACTGGCTTCTGGTTGGATGTTTAACTGTTGCTGCAAACACGCCTGATATGGCATCTCTCGCGCCTGCAAATGTAATAACTGTTGCGATAAAGAAACAGGCGCAGCATAACGATAATGGGTTTCGTGGGTGATCTGATAACGTGCAGTTTTCATTAGGCAGACACCGTTGGTTGGCTAAAGGTTTCAATATGGGCAAAATAACGCAAATTGAGTTGATCGGAGAGTTGTCTACCCTGCTCAGCAATCGATTTTAACAATTTTGCAATCAACGTTAAGGCGCGTGGCAAACGTTGGATATAATCCATTTCACTTTCTAATACTGCAAAATTTAAAGACTGCAAACGTTCACTCATTTGCGATAAACCATAATCATTACTGTCATCAAGTTGACGTAAATACTGGCTTAAACTATCTAACTGAAATTGCAAAGAATGTGGATTGCTCGGGTCAAGTAAAATTAAATCCAAAACAGGAATAAGCTGTGGACTGGACAAATAACGACTACGATAGGTGATGGTGCTATCGGCTAACTCTAATAACCAGTCGAGTGCGGTTTGTTCGGTGGCAGCATCATGCTGTAATAGCTGAGCAATCATATCCGCCAAAAACTGTAAGCGTTCTAAACGCCGACCAATCATTAAAAAACGCCAACTGTTGTCTTGGGTCATATCATCTAAAGCAAAACCTGATAAAGCCGACAAGGACATTAATAAACGATCAACAAAACCCAAAGCCTTACCTAGTTCTAATTTGTTAGGCTTTAAGTTATCTGCTTCTTGTTGTAACTCGGCAATGGTAATCCAGTTTTCTTGTGACAAACGGCTACGCACTTGTGACGCCGACCAAATTAAACTGCGTAAATTTGCCACCAAACTATTGCCTATTTTGTTGTCACAAATGGCGGTTAATAGTTGTTGACCAATATCTTCTTTTGCGGGCAATAAGGCTAAAAATTGACAACTATCTAAGGCAATTGCGAGAGCTAAATCACTTTCGCCCCCTAATTCAATATGGCGTGACAAAGCAGACCTTAATAATCGGGCATTATTATCGCAACGCTCTGAATATCGCCCCAACCAAAACATATTTTCTGCTACGCGCGAGGGTAAATATGGGTCTTGGCGTAATAAATCTCGTACACCAATGGTACGGGCTTTAGGTCGCTCACTTCGCGCACTTTGACCAAAACACACCCAAACATCTTTACTCAAGCCACCACGCTGCATAGAAACAACCGAGGCTTGACTATCGGAAGATACACGCGCTAAGCCCCCTGTCATCACTCGATAACCTTCATCGCTGGCTACCGCATAGACACGCATACCTGAGGCTTGTGCCAAAAATTGTTTAGTTTTTGGTTGCCAAACAGGCGATTGCGCTAAAGGCACTTGTTGTTGAGCAACATAGGTATAAGATCGCCGAGCAATACGCTGTTTTAATGCTTGGAGTTGCTCGTCATCTAAGTCTTGAGCAAAGACAGGTTCAAAACGTTGTGAAGGGAATGTGGGTTTAACCACTAATTGAGGGAGTTTTTCTAAAGCATCTTTTAAAACAGGTTGTTCACCACACCACCACGTTGGCACAGAGGGTAATTTTAAAGGCTCATCAAACAAATATTGGCAAATTTTGGGTAAAAAACCTAATAATCCTGCCGATTCCACCACGCCTGAACCCAAAGCATTAGCAACTAACACATTACCTGAGCGCACTGCATCTAATAATCCTGCTACCCCTAACGCAGAGTCACTACGCAACTCTAAAGGATCACAATAATCATCATCTAAGCGGCGTAGAATGGCATGTACCCGTTTTAAACCATTTAAGGTTTTTAAATACACCATACTACCACGCACCGTTAAATCATAACCTTCAACCAATGGAATGCCTAAATGACGAGCTAAATAAATATGTTCAAAATAAGTTTCATTAAATCGTCCTGCGGTTAACAAGACAATTAATGGCTGTTCGCCTGTGGTTGGTGCTAAACGACCTATGGTTTGACGTAAAATTAAAAAATAATCATTTAGCGATTGCACTTTTAGTTGACGGTATAACTCGGGAAAGACCCGCGCAATAATTTGTCGATTTTCTAAGGCATAACCTGCACCTGATGGCGTTTGGGTACGATCTGCCATCACCCACCATTGACCATTGACATCACGCGCAACATCAGCCGCGTATTGATGCAAAAATAAATCATGGGGTTGTTTGATACCTATACATGGCCATAAAAAATTGTTATGACCATAAACCAGTTCCGCAGGAATTAAACCTTCTTTAACAAGACGCTGTTCACCGTACAAATCTGCCAAAATTGCATTGAGGACTTTGGCTCGTTGTTCAATGCCTTCTGCTAAAACCTGCCATTCATCATAAGGTATAATGTTAGGGATAACCCCTAAACGCCAAGGACGATTTAAACCTTGCTCATCACCATACACATTATATGTCACACCATTTTCATAAATTTGTTGGGCAACTAAATCGGCGCGGGCTTGTAATTGTTCAGCAGTCATACCTTGCAAGACACTGGCAAAACGTTGCCAATGGGGATGA
>ERZ650309.261-NODE-261-length-26468-cov-6.193390_pt1 | contig 26468 bp, 28 predicted proteins | sample MGYA00376245_ERZ650309 | MGnify/ENA primary metagenome ERZ650309 (study PRJEB26733, sample SAMN07839294) | wastewater metagenome | biome: urban; feature: wastewater treatment plant; material: waste water | place: USA: North Carolina | collected 2016-04-26 ...
AATCGGGAATGTAATGCAACAATGAAAAATAATATTATAAATTTTTTCATGATTTTTAATTTGTGATTTCAAATGATTTATTTGTGCCTGCGGCGGTCCACTGCACATTTAATATTCCCTTTATAGTAGCATTAGATTTCTTTCCGTTCACGAATGCTACAACTATGCAATTTGAAGGGTTATATTTTGATAAATCAAAGTCAAAGTCCTTACTTACAATTTTACCGTTTTTTGTAGAGGCTGCATCAATATTATCACCAAGAATATTTGTGGCTGCTTCACGAAGTACATTATCTTGTTCATAATCTTCAATAGGATTGCCTAAGCCATAAAACGGATTGCCCGAAGGGCTACTATTGTAATAATTTTTCTGCTCTTCAGCAATACCTTTTTCAACTAATAAAATAGTTATTGCTAGCGTTTCGGAATAGTCTTTTCCAAAAGCAATTTTAACAGTTCCTTTAGCACGATTGTTTTCAATTTTACCATTGGAGAATGATACACCTACTGATTGGTCTGTAGCCAACCAAGGCTGCACTTGTACTGTATCAGAAAGGTCTAAAATATTTCCTGTGCTAATAAAATTATCCGGGGTATTATCTGGCAAATAATTTCTCATCATAATGGCATCCGGCCATGAAATTACGCCATATTCAGCCTCTAAAGTGGACTGATACTTTGTTTGCAAATCATCACCAGAATGATTTCCAATAAAAATAAAGCGGGGATTATTGGCAGCTAATGTTTCAAACTTGTAGGCAATCTGTGGGCAAAAGCCGCACCATGTTCCTGTGTAATCCTCAAATAAAGCCCTACTTGTAAATGTTCTATCTTTTTCAATATCATCTACAATAACTTCCCCTCCCCCATCATCAGGGTTTGTATTTGAACTAGATTTACTACAGGAATACAGGCTGATACCTGCAAGCATGGCTACGCCAAATTTAATCAATGGTTTCATGTGCATTAATTTAAAAAATTGATAAAAAATTCATGGTATAAAAAAAAGTTGCATGAGATAGTTAGCATTCTGTCAGCATCAAAATTGAATTTGACACTGCGTAAAAAAGTGAGTAAATGTAATGAACAATGGCACAATTTTAAAGATTTGACAAAAATTTTACGGGAAAAAAGGGGAGCCAGATATAGCTCCCCCAAAGCCAGATTGATTTTTTATTGATTAATTAACTATTTCGAAAGCCTTGTTTTGACCAGCTTGGGCCCATTGTACATTTACAATACCCTTATACTTTGTATTTGTTTTTTGACCAACAACAAAAGCAATTACTTTACAATTTGCTTTATTGTATCCTGTTGCATCAAAGCTGAAAGACTTTGTAAATGTTTTACCTGCTGTTGTTTTTGTGGAAGGAATAGCATCACCCAGTGTGGCTGTAGATACTTTTCTTAACACATTATTATGTACATAATTTGTAATTGGGTTGCCTTTCTGATAAAATGGATTGCCCACAGGACTACTGTTGTAATAATTGGATTGTGCCAATACTAAGTTAGACTCCACCAATTCAATCACAATTTGCAAAGGCTCGCTATAAGTAAACCCAAAAGCTACTTTAACCTTGCCACTAACTGTATTTCCGGATATGGCAGCATTAGAAATAGATAGGCCCAAAGAATCATTTGAATTGAGGTAAGCCGATGCCTGAGAGGTATCTGACATATTGGTTACTGAGCCATTGTCTGCAAACTTTACAGGGCTTGTAGATGTTTTCCAATCACGCATTTTTATACCTGTCGGAAATCCATTTACTTTAAATTCATTTTCCAAAGTATTTTGATAGGAGGTTTCAAATGCATCTCCATTATGATTGCCTACAAAAATGAATCTTGGATTATTGTCCTCTAACAAATCAAACTTATAACCCAATCGTGGACAATAACCACACCAGGCACCCGTAAAGTCTTCAAATAATACCCGGCTTAAATACTTGTTTCCTGCTGCACTAACTGATTCGCTTATATCAGTTGAGCTTTCTTCATTGCCACCTTGTGGCTCTTGTGCATTTTTGTTACAAGCTGCAAGCATTAATGCAAATGCAGCAATAGCTAAATACTGATTTCTTTTTTGTTTCATGACGCTTTATTTTTTATTTAATCTGGCTTTACATACTTCTAATGTTTTAGAGTAAGGTACAAACTATCACCTAATCATAGGTTGCATATACTTTTTACCCCAAACATATAGTTTCAAAATTTTATACTGTGTATTGATATTTACTAGTATTTTAAATTTATTAAGTAAAGATCAATCACAAATGTGGTGCCATGTAGCAGTTATCAATATACATTAAATATAAGATTATAAACTAATGTTATCTTGAATTGTAAAATTTGCTTTTTAATACTTTTACACACAACATTTAATAAAAATAGAGGCTCATTTTTGAAACCTCTATTCAATCAATTAAGATATGTTTTTCTTGTTTTTTTAGAAAACTTCCCTCATCAAAGGCACCTTTACTATCTATCCTTAGATGGTAATTACCTGTTTTAAGAAAGCCAACTTTTATGCTTAGAATCTCTTTTTTAAAGTATGCTTTTGTAAAAACTACATTCCCACTATTATCAAGTATATAAACTATACAATCATTAGCATTAGTCTTATTCAATTGAATATTTATTTAATCATTTGCTGGATTTGGGGAAATTGAGCACAAGGTGACATTACTATTCGACATATTGATGGATGAAGAAATTACTATGCTTGTGCTATACAATCTAGAATAGAATCCTAATACTGTATTTTCGATTGTAACTTTATATGTACCTGCCCTAGAATAAGTAAATGTAGAATCTCCAATTTTTGTTTGTACCAATACGTTATTCTTATACCAGAAGTATTTATTGTTACTTAAAGTACCGCCTGCATAAACGGAAAGTTTATTTCCATTTTGATGAAGCGGCAACTGATTTTGGCTAATTGAATTTCCCGATAAATTCATTTTTGTATAATCGGTTACCGCTGGCTCTAATCCATCAAAATTGCAGTAATTATCATTTACATTTACGAATGCAGTACTAGGTAAACCTTGGGTGGGTAAGAAGCCAGATAACTGGTTATTACTAAAAGTGTAGATACCATTGTTACAAAACAAAAATAAAAAATTACATCACATTGCAACCCTATCCCAACCCATTATATAAAAAAATTCCAGAATAGAACTCACCCGGTAAACTACGTTACAAAATCAAACAAAAATTGTAACAAAAGCGAACAGTATATTTACAAACATTTTTATAACTTATTGTCTATCAATACAAAATATCTTGGCATACTATTTCATTTACTTATACATCAAGTAATTTAATTTTTAAAAAATATTGTACATGCTGGAATTAAAACATATTTCTAAATGGATAAATGTGGGGAATAACCGTACATTTTTGCTTAAGGATATAAATCTTTCTGTGTATGAAGGTGAATTTATTTCTATCATGGGACCCAGTGGAAGTGGCAAAACAACATTACTCAACGTAATAGGAATGCTGGATGGATTTGATGAAGGCGAATATCATTTTCTTCATGAAGCAGTACATGCATTAAAAGAAAAGCATCGCACCCAATTGTATAAACAATATATGGGCTTTGTTTTTCAGGCTTATCACCTCATTGATGAGCTAACGGTTTATGAAAATATTGAAACTCCATTGTTGTATCAAGATGTAAAATCTTCTGAAAGAAAAGCCATTGTTGCTGATATTTTGGATCGATTTCAGATTGTAGGAAAAAAAGATTTATTTCCTACACAACTTTCGGGCGGGCAGCAGCAATTAGTTGGTATTGCAAGGGCTTTAGTTGCAAAGCCGAAACTTATATTAGCAGATGAACCTACCGGCAATCTCAATAGCAAACAAGGAGAAGAAATAATGGACTTATTTAAAAAATTGAATAAAGAAGAAGGTGTAACCATTATACAAGTAACCCACAATGAAAAGAATGCACAATATGGCAATCGTGTTATTCATTTATTAGACGGATGGATTGAAAAAACTGAACACAATTAATTTCTTATGAAGATGTCAAAGAATAAAAAATTTCTTTTTATAATAGTACTTTTACTTGCAGGGAAAGTAGAGGCACAAAATACATATACGCTGAGGGCTTGTATTGACACAGCTATTAAAAATAATTTGCAAGTAAACCAAGCTGGCTATGTAGCTGATGGTTCGCTTATAGATTTACAACAGGCCAAAGCACTTGCATTACCGGGTGTTTCAGCCAATATTAGTCATGGAGAAAATCTTGGCCGAAGTATTGATCCATTCACTAATACCTATAAAGATCAACGATTATTGTTTGCGGGATATAATCTCAATGCAGGCATTACATTGTGGAATGGAAGCAGTATTCGCAATAATAAACAAAGTGCTGCATTGCTGGCAGATGCATCAAAGCAAGATTGGGAACAATCAAAAAATCTTGTTACGATAAATGTTATACTTGCTTACTTGCAAGTACTGAGTGCTGATGAGCAATTGTCAGCTTCCATACAGCGTAGAGACCTTACAAAACAACAGGTAGATAGGTTAGAGGTTTTACAGCAAAACGGAGCTACTCAGCCGGGTATATATTATGATTTAAAAGCACAGCTTTCTAGCGACGAAATGAATGTAATAGACGGTAAAACCAATGTAGAAAATGCAAAAATTTTGCTGGCGCAATGGATGAACATTGATTATGACCCTGCACTACTATTGGAAAAAGTAGAGCAGGAAATTTTGCCGCTAGCTTATGAAGCTGACAGAGAGCTTATATTCAATACTGCGGCCGCCAACTTAGCATTGATGAAGGCAGCAGTTTTAAGACAGCAAAGTGCCGAAAAAAATATTGCAGCTATAAAAGGGTCTTTGCTTCCTACCATCTCATTGAATGGTTCTTTAGGCACCAATATTTCCAGTGCAGCAAGTACTTTAAATTTTGTATCCAGCAGCGATGTTCCCTCTGGTGATTATGTATTGGTAGATGGCGTTAAGAATGATGTAATAACAAATAACTCAGTTTTTGCAGAGGAAAAAATTGGATACTTTAATCAATGGAAAAACAACTTTAATACACAGGTAGGCATCAGCATACAAATACCCATTTTGAATGGTTTACAAATACGGTCACAACTAAAGCGTGCCCAGTTAGCCAAACAGAGAATAGAAACAGAAAACAAGGCCACAAAAACACAGCTCAGGCAAACCATAGATCAGGCGTATATCAACAGACATGCTGCTATGGATCGGTATGTGCAAATGACAGATCAAGTTAATGCATTAACAGAAAGTTATCGAATTGCTACAGTACGTTTTGAAACCGGGGCTATCAATAGTGTAGAATATCTTACAGCAAAAAATAATATGGAGAATGCCATTGTAAACCGAATCAGTGGCAGATATGATTACATATTGCGGAGCCATGTACTCGATTTTTATATGGGCAAAATGGGTTTTTAAATAAGCATATCCGATTTATATAACATTTGTATTAAACAGTATTGAATTGATTATATTATTGCCCTTTTAGCATTGATATCCTTTATTTGCACATGCTTTTTTGTGAAGGTATTTCTCTTTTTCAATTTAGAAATTATGCTGAAAGACAATTTCGTTTTACCGAAAACATTATTGGCATTACAGGAAAAAATGGTACTGGAAAAACGAATCTTTTAGATGCCATTTATTATCTCTCATTTACAAAAAGCGCTTTCTCAAAACCAGATGCTCAGAGCACTCACATAGATGGTGCCGGCTGGAGAATAGAAGGCAATTATAAAAAGTTAGAAAAAGCACATCATCTAAAATGCATCCTAAGAGAAACTAATCGAAAAGAGTTTTCTGAAGATGGCAATATTGTAACGAAATTTTCGAGCCATATAGGCCAATACCCGGCAGTTTGTATAGCCCCAGATGATATTTCATTAGTAAACGAAGGTGGCGCAGAGCGAAGACGTTTTCTTGACACTTTATTAAGTCAAATTAATGCTGACTATCTAAGTGCATTGGTTATCTATCAAAAATTATTAGACCAAAGAAACAAACTCTTACAGGAAAATATCTCAAATGGATTCCTTGATCATACCCTCTTAGAAGTAACAGATATACAACTTGCAGCATCGGGTGAAAAAATATTTTTAGAAAGAAGACAATTCCTAGATAAGTTTTTTCCATTGCTGGCAGCGGCCTATCAATCCATTGCAAATAGCAATGAGCAGTTAACATTTAGATACCAAAGTCATCAAGAGGACGGAAAGTTGGCAAATCAATTGACCCAATTCCGAAACAGAGATTTAGCTGCTGGGCGCACCACTCGTGGCCCCCATAAAGATGATATTGTTGTAGAATGTGGAAACTTTCTTTTTAAGAATATTGCCAGTCAAGGCCAGAGGAAAAGCCTACTTTTTGCTTTTAAAATTGCAGAAATTCAGACTTTAACTACTAAGAATGGTTTTGCACCCATCCTATTATTAGATGATATTTTTGAAAAATTAGATGCAGGTAGAGTAGAAAATTTATTAGCAAATTTATGCATCGGAAATATGCAGGTTTTTATTACAGATACAGAAACTGAAAGACTAAAAAAAGCCTTAAATCCATTACAGCAAGCTTTTCAAATAATTAGTTTGTAAATGAGGACAGCGGACACATAGGTAAAAATTTGTCATTCATAAAAAACATTTTTCTATACCGTATTTGCTGATAGCTTTGCACTTTAAGGTTTAGGATTGAAATTAATCCCTATCTTTTTAGGCTGGGGCCATTTTTTTAGGTTTGAACACAACTATTTTAAACTTACTTTAATTTTTTTTCAGATTTACCATCGAAGGCCCCTATCTTTGCCGTCCAAAAATTTTGAACAATGGCCAGAGTTTGCGAAGTAACAGGAAAAAAGCCCATGACAGGAAACAGGGTATCGCATTCAAATATAAAAACTAAACATAGGTTTTTACCAAATTTACAAACAAAACGCTTCTACTTTGCAGAAGAGAATCGTTGGATTACGCTTAAGCTATCTGCTGAAGCAATTCGCACCATCAATAAGAATGGTTTGAGTACAATAGTAAAAGAATTGAGGGCAAAAGGAGCACATATTTAAATTAATTATCTAAAAGGCTAATCATGGCAAAAAAAGGAAATAGAGTACAGGTAATCATGGAATGCACTGAGCATAAAACTAGTGGCATGCCTGGTACAAGTAGATATATCACTGTAAAAAATAAAAAAAATTCCCCAGAACGTTTGGAATTAAAAAAGTATAATCCAATACTTAAGAAAGTAACTGTACACAAAGAAATTAAATAATATTCTCATCACATTATAATTGATTTAAGATGGCAAAAGCAGCAAAAACGGCGATTAAAACAAAAGACCAGAAAGCAGCAGCAGAAGCAAAAAACTGGACCAAAGTGATTAAAGCTGTACGTAGTCCTAAAACCGGCGCATACACTTTTAAAGAAGCCATTGTACATAAAGACAAAATCAAAGACTTTTTAGGAAAATAGCCTTAGCATATAATTATTTTAAGCTGTTCAATTTTGAGCAGCTTTTTTTGTGATAAAATAATTGATACAGACAACATAGGAATACAATTTTTGATACCGTATGCACAAAAATCAGCATTCATAAGATGGAATTATTTAATCATGATCTTATCTGCCGTTAGCTCCATTATCATATAAGCAAACTTCAACCAGATTTTGAGATTGTTTTCCGGTTTTGATATTAATTTAACCACACCTATCATTATATCATAATTCAACTATATTTGAAAGGCTAAAAATTAATTTATATGAAACAAAGAATTATGGTCATTCCATTTTTATTTCTTTCACTATATGTTTATGCTCAGCAAGATTTGGATTCTGCTGCTATACCTCCCATAGTAAATATTGATAGTGTTCATCTATACGTAAATCAAACAGTTACTATTTGTGATAAAATATATGGTGGTATATTTTTAGATAAGTCCAAAAAAAGACTGACACTTTTGAATATGGGTGGTGCATATCCAAAACAAAAAATAACAGTACTCATTCCGGATACCTGTCGTTTTCTTTTCTCCAAAGCTCCTGAAACAAACTTCAAATACAAGAACGTATGTATTACTGGAATGATACTGCTTTACAATGAAAAATATGAAATAGTGTTAGCAAAACCGGAGGATATAACTATCAAAAAGTAAAACAATCGGCAGCACAACAAGAGGTTGAAAGAAAACGAATGTTTGATATTTATCTTCCAAACGCAAAAAAATTACCACAATACTTTTCGAAAAATCACTCTATACCAACACCCTTTTGGATGGCTAAATTTTCTGCCAACCACAAAAACTCTTGTATAAATTGGTCGGTATTTTTTTGAAAGCCACTATCAATCAAATCTCCATCTGCATTAAATTTTTTATCTACTTGTGGCGTTATCAGCATGTAGGGTGAACCAATACCAAAAAGTGCATGTATCAGTAATTGCATCTGCTGACTGGCACGCATACCTCCCATAATTCCAGTACTTGCTGTTACTATGCCAAATGCTTTATGATGTTGTTTTGGAAAATGATCAAATAGTATTTTCATAGCCGGAGTATAGCTACCGTTATATTCTGGTGAAACCAAGATAAAAGCATCAGCATTAAATATACGCATAGATACTTCTTTCAAATGATCGGGTGCCGCATCGGCATTCATATATACATCTTGCTGTAATGATTCAAAAGGCCAATCCCTCACATCAATAATATCAACAACATGAGGAGTATGGGCACCTAAATAATTTTTCAGAAAAAGAGCTACTCTGTAGGTAATACTATTTTGGCGAGGGCTGCCTGCTATTATTTCAATATTCATATTCAGTGTATTTAAAAATCCCCGCTCATGTATAAGCGGGGATGATGTATATAAAACAGATTTCGTCGTTTATTGTTTTATTTCTTTGCTGAGAGATCAAATTTAAGGTTCACTTCTTTGCGAATAAACCAGTCTGCTGGATTGTTAGGCCCTTTGTAATTCATTCCCCAAAGTGTACGATCAATATTAAAATCGGCTTTAGCAGATAACCCATTCTCCGTTATGGACACTATAGCAGGAAATGAAATATTTTTTGTACTATCTTTTAATGTAAGATTTCCACTTATAATATGAGTGGCACCAGCCAAAATACTTGTTACTTTGGTACTATCAAAATCTTCTACCTTAGTAATAGCAAATGTGGCAGTAGGAAATTTTTCAACGTCAAAAAAGTCTGGGCTTTTCAAATGCCCTTCTAATTTTGTTTTCCATTCTCCTTCCAAATCCAAATCGATTAGACTTGCTATATCAATAGAAATGTTTCCTGCTGTTATCTGATTGTTATCAACAGAAATAGTGCCTGCGGCAATTTTGAATGTGCCCGTATGAGTTGCATCAGGCTTTGTACCTCCCCACATGATGGTACTGGTACTATCCAATACAAAGGAATTTCCTGATACAGTAGCTGTAGCCTGTTCATCAGTAGTGCTTACATTATCAGCATTTGGCGCATCCTGGCAGGATGACATAAAGATGGCTGTAGCCACCATCAAAGCATTGATTCTTTTCATTTTTTCAATTTTTATATAAAAAAGTTATTGTTTCACCATTTAAATACTCATCATTAGTCTTACTTCATCACTGACTACTATACCTCCAGCATTTGTAACTGCACTCCAGTTAAGACCAAAATCCTTTCTGTATAATTCACCAGTACTTTCAAAACCTGATTTTTCTTGATCGAAATGATCCGTCACTTTTCCAGTGTATTCTACCTGTAGCGTAATGGGCTGTATAACGGCTTTGATGGTTATAGCACCGTTCAACAAATACTGTTTCCCACTTTTTTTCTCAATGGATGAAGATTGAAAATTCATTGTGGGGTTTTGCTCAGATCCAAAAAAATAATCACTTTTCAAATGATTATCCTTTAGTACATTTTTCGTTTTTATGCTTGAAATATCCGCAGAAAAAGAGATAACTGCATCTGAAAAGTCATCAGCATCAGCTTGCATATTGGCATCAAACACCCCAAATGAACCGGACATATTCGTGATCATCAAGTGCTTTGCCTTGAATAAAATTTCAGAATGAATGGGGTCAATTCTAAAGTTACTCATATTATTTAACTTTATATTTTAATACATGTATATACATACATTTGTTCAAAAAAAATTACAACCCGTTTCGCATTTTTTCTATTAATGCATTAAGAGTCTTCGCGTCACCTTCATTGAGTGCAAACAAGTTTTTCCATTTTACTTCAAGTACTTTTGTACTTGCATCCAGCAAAGCAATGCCTGCATCGGAAATAGTATTTACTGTTTCTCTCTTATCAACTACTGATCCGGTACGCTTCACCAATTTCTTCAATACCAATTTGTCTATAATCCTTGGTACATTTGAACTGCGCTCAATCATTCTGCTCCCAATCTCCTTTACACAAAGACTTGTAGGATGGCTACCCTTTAAAATGCGCAGCACATTATACTGCTCCTGTGTAAGCCCATATCTTTTTAAAACAGCATTGGACTCCGATTTTATACACCAGGCAGTATAAAGAATATTTAAACTTGCTTTATGTACTTCGTTCTTAAAATTATTGGTCTTTAGTGCGCTTTCAATTGTCACAGTGCAAATATATATGTATGTACATGTATATTTACAAAAAAATTATTTCTTGAAAGGAATTTTTAACTGTTCCATAATATTTTGGTCATTTGAGCGCTTCAATACATCAACGCCATAGTGAATATCACTTGGACGTTTTTTAAGAAATGTACCAAACAGTCGATCCCACAATGAAAAAATATTGCCATAATTTGAATCGGTAAATGGCACTACATCATGATGGTGCACCTTATGCATGTTTGGAGACACGATAACAAAACTCAACGCCTTATCTATAAAAATCGGCAGCTTAATATTAGCATGATTGAACTGAGACAATACAACAGAAATACTTTGATACAGCATTGCTACTCCAATGCCCGCTCCACTAATCCAAATGGCAAGAATGGTAAATCCTGCACGAAATACACTTTCCACAGGGTGATGTCTGTTTGCGGTAGTGGTATCTACGTGAGTGTCTGAATGATGCACTATATGAAAACGCCACATCCATTTTACTTTATGTTGTATAAAATGAATGAGATATGCACCAACTAAATCTAAAATAAGCAGTGTAATGAGTACCTCACTCCACAACGGAAGCGCAAATTGATGCACAATTCCAATATGATGGCTTGTTACAAAATCACAGCTTTGCAGCAATAAGAATGCGAAAATGAAGTTGATGACAACAGTGGTACAGGTAAAAAAAATATTTACACCGGCATGCTTTAGTTTGTTGTATTGGAAATGAAATAATGGTCTGATGAATTCAATCATCCAAAAAAATGTAATACCACAAATCAAAATCAATGCCCTTTGCCATGAAGGTATCTGCTCAAAGTATGTTACGATATTTTGCATTACTTCATAATCAAGATAAACTTAGATAGCCATCATTTCTTTTTCCTTAGCAGCAAGGTGCTTATCGATCATTACTATAAATCTGTTTGTAATATCTTGTACTGCTGCTTCACTATCTTTCGCAAGGTCTTCACTAAGCCCTTCTTTTTGAAGTGATTTGATGTCTTCAATAGCATCTCTTCTGATATTGCGAATAGCAATTTTACTATGCTCCCCTTCTGCACCAGCTTTCTTAAATAGTTCTCTCCTTCGTTCCTCAGTAAGCGGTGGCAAAAACAGTCGAATCAGATTACCATCATTTTGTGGGGTTATCCCAATATTGGCAGCAAGAATAGCACGTTCTATGGCATGAATCATATTCTTTTCCCAGGGCTGTATGCCTAAAGTACGAGCATCAGCCACAGTTATATTTGCCACTTGATTTATGGGAGTAGGACTACCATAATAATCAACCATAATACCATCTACCATATTAGGACTAGCCTTACCAGCCCTTATCTTAATGAGTTCAACCTCTAAATGGCTGATTGCTTTTTTCATGGATTCCTCCATATCATCCATGATTAATGCTAATTCTTCTGACATAAATCTTATTTTTTAAAGTATCGTAGGTTCGAAATTATTCTTCACCCGAAGATATTTTATCTTTTGTTGAATTATAAATTGGATACACTTTTGCCTCCTCATCTATAATCATTTCATCAGATACAATGTGAAGCATATTTTGATCAGGCACTAAGTAAATCAATGCACCAATACCACCAAAATAGAGTAAAAATTGAATTGCAAGTATGGCATGTATCTGCATGCCCTGCAAGATGAAACTCACACTGGAAATAAACAAACTACTCAGCAGTAAGGTAATAGTAACACCGGTATGAGAAAATCCTTTCATTTGTAAGAGGTGATGTAAGTGATTTCTATCTGGCGCAATTGGAGATCTTCTTTTTGCAACACGTATAATAATTACTCTAAGTACATCCATAAGAGGAATCAATAAAGCACCAAAAGCAAGTGCCGCTGGCGATGCAATGGGCATTACAGGACCATATGAGGCTGTTTCAATGAATCGAATAGCAAGTATGGCATTTACTAAACCTATTAATGTACTTCCCGAATCTCCCATAAAAATTCTGGCAGGAGGAAAATTATAAATGAGAAAAGCAAGTAATGTGCCTGCCATCGTAAATCCTAAAACGCCATAAGCAGGTTGATTATTAATTAGAAAAAAAACACCAAACAATACTGAGGATAGTAGTCCTAAAGAAGCGGCTAATCCATCTACTCCATCAATTAAATTAAACGCATTGATCAGTAGGATGATACTAAAAAAGGTAATCATGTATCCAGTTGTTTCAGATATCTCATAAAAACCTAAAAAGCCTTGAAGATTTGTCACTATTAAATGCGCTTTCATGGTAATTAGTCCGGAAACCAGTAGCTGCCCAACAATTTTTTTCCAAGCTTTCAAAATAAAAATATCGTCAATAACCCCTAAAATAAAAATCACAAAAAATGCTGCCAAAAAATATTGAAACTGTGCATTGACAGACATAAAATCTGACACCAATAGCAGACTGATAACCAACCCCGAAAATATTGCAATACCCCCCAATGAGGAAATGGGGTAAGTATGTGTCTTACGCTCATCTGGCATATCAAAAATTTTATTGATTTGAGCTATGCGAATAATGAATGGCAGCAAAAAAAAGGTAATCAAATAGGCTATTAATATTCCGGTGGCGGCTTGTATCATTCAAATAATTTTTCTTGTTTTCTGTGCAGAGGGGTTAAAGATAGGGTTTGACTAAAATGAAGAGAAAAGTTTACCATCATTTTTTTATTACTTAAGAAACTATGACAAAACCATATAGATTCTATTAGTATTTATCAGCCAATAATGCCAATAGGACAACAGCTAAATAAATGTAACTACCAAACATCACTCTTCGGGCAGCTTTGACTTCCATTGTCGTATATAATCTTACGCATTGTATTACCATAAGTAAGTTACAAACCAAAACCACCCATAAACTTATGATTCCAGAAATATCAAAGAGATAAGGCAAAAGTCCAACAGGAATTAGTAAAACAGAATACATGATTGCCTGCAAAGCTGTAGATTTTGTGGGACCCGCTTTTGATGGAAGTAACTTAAATCCTGCTCTGGTATAATCACCATGTGCCACCCAAGCAATAGCCCAAAAATGCGGAAACTGCCATAAGAATTGCAAGCCAAATAATGCCCATCCTGCTGCATTGTGAAATGATTTTCCTGCCACATTTATATCTGCAAAGGGACTGATGGTATCAGTAGCTACCACCCAGCCAATGAGACAAGGCAAAGCTCCTGGAAATGCACCCACCAATACGGAGATAGCACTTACTTTCTTTAAAGGAGTATAGATATAAGCATATAAAAAAAGACTGAATGCAGATAATAAAGCAGCATTTAGATTAAAATGAACGTACATAATTGCCACACCACATACACCTGCAATAAAAGCAAAAGTATTTGCCTCTTTTACGCTCATTCTGCCTGCGGCTACCGGTCGGTTTGCTGTCCGTTTCATTACAGCATCGGTGTCTTTCTCAACTGCCTGATTGATGGCATTTGCACTACCAGTAACTAAGAGGCCGGCACAAAAAAGAATGATGATATCTATCCAATTATATGCAATAATATTTGGAGCAAGAAGATAGCATATCACACAACTAAAAACAACGGTAAAACTTAAAGTAAATTTTGTAAGTTGTGCATAGTCTTTGATGCGTGCTACAAAGTCAGATGAAGTATTTCTTGATTCTATTTTTTCCATTTGCGTTTGCAAAAATGTAAGAAAAAAAATTGCCCCGAAAATTTCGGGGCAATAATATGTTTAAGAATACATTAATGATTCTCCGATTCGTCTTGGCCTATCGGTGTGGTTTGTGGTATAAAGTCTTTTCCATCCTTACCATAATCATAAGCCCAACGATATACTTCTGGAATTTCCCCAGGCCAGTTACCGTGCATAGGCTCAATTGGTGTAGTCCACTCTAATGTGTTACTACTCCAAGGGTTTCTTACCTTTAACTTTCTACCCTTAAAAATGGAATAAAAGAAGTTGAATAAAAATAAGAACTGAGCTGCAAAAACTATCATTGCTACTGTGCTGATAAAGCGGTTGAGGTCACCAAATTGTTTGAAACTTTCCCATACACTAAAATCATAATACCTACGAGGCATACCAGCTAATCCTTGATAATGCATTGGCCAGAAAATGAGATATGCTCCAATCATCGTAATCCAAAAATGTATGTAACCAAGTGTGTTATTCAAATATTTACCATACATCTTAGGGTACCAATGATATATACCTGCAAACATCCCAAACATACTTGCCACACCCATTACAATGTGGAAGTGTGCAATTACAAAATAGGTATCATGCAAGTGTATATCTAAAGCAGAGTTTCCTAACCAAATACCGGTTAATCCACCAGAGATAAACAAACTTACAAAGCCGATGGCAAATAACATGGCTGGTGTAAACCGAATATTACCTCTCCATAATGTTGTAAGCCAATTGAATACTTTAATGGCAGATGGTACCGCAATCAATAAAGTAAGTAATACAAATATTGAACCTAAGAAAGGATTTAAACCTGTTACGAACATGTGGTGTGCCCACACCAAAAATGCCAGTATCGCTATAGCAAAAAGTGAGGCAATCATTGCCATGTATCCAAATATCGGTTTTCTGGCATTTGTAGATAATATTTCCGAAACCATACCCATGGCTGGTAGTAAAATGATATATACTTCCGGATGACCAAGGAACCAGAACAGGTGTTGGAATAATATGGCACTTCCTCCTTCATTTGGCAATGCTGTATTGGTAGATGCGAGGAAGATATCAGAAAGATAAAAACTTGTTCCAAAATTTCTATCAAAAATTAATAAAATAAATCCGGATAACAATACAGGAAAGGAAAGTACACCCAATACCGCAGTGAAAAAGAGTGCCCAGATTGTTAAAGGCAGCCTAGTCATACTCATTCCTTTAGTTCTCATATTGAGTATCGTTGCTATGTAGTTTAAGCCACCCAATAAGGATGAGATTACAAACACTGCCATTGATATGATCCATAAATCCATACCAGTTTTAGAACCAGGTGAGGCATCACCCAAAGCACTCAATGGTGGGTAAGCCGTCCAGCCACCACTAAATGGGCCAGTTTCAACAAATATGGAGGACATCATAATAACGCTGGCCAAGAAGAAGAACCAGTAACTCAGCATATTCATGAAAGGTGAAGCCATATCCCTTGCACCTACCTGAAGTGGTATCAACAAGTTGGCAAAAGTTCCACTTAAACCTGCAGTTAATACAAAAAACACAAGCACAGTACCGTGTGTGGTTACTAATGCATAATAAGCTTCTGGTGTAATATGACCACCTTTTCCCCATTTACCGATAAGGTCTTCTAACCATGGAAATGTTGAATCAGGATAACCTAATTGCAATCGAAACAATACAGACATAAAACCACCAGCCACAGCCCATATCATTCCTGTAATCAAAAACTGTTTGGCTATCATCTTATGATCCTGACTAAACACATATTTTGTGATAAATCTCTCATGATGATGATGATGCTCTGTATGTGAATCGTGATGAACTTCTACCGGAACATTTACGCCGATCTCAGTTTGCAAAATTGCCTCGTTACTCATACTATCTTTATTAATTCAATTTTTTTAATAACAATTAACCTGCTCTTTAGTTTCAGAGCTTTGTTGTTTTGGTTGCAACCATATTTTTTTTAGTTGTTGCAGACGAATCAACAGTATTTACAACTGCATTATTTGATGGGTCTTTATCTGGAAAAGCAACATAATAATTTGGCTTTTGCTGAGCTATCCATAAATCAAATTCAGGTTGTGTAACAACTTGTATAACACCCTTCATACTATAGTGACCATTACCACACATTTGATCACAACTTATTTCATATTCGAAGTTAGGATTTCCAGTGATTTCCTTCATCTCCTTTGTGGTATATTTTGGAGTAAACCACATAGTAGTAGGTGTGCCCGGTACTGCATCCATTTTCAATCGAAAATGACTCAAACCAACATCATGAATAACATCTCTTGCGCTTATAATCAACTGTATAGGCTTATCCTTTACCGCGTACATAGTTTGAGTAGCAACTACATCATCATAGTTTTTGCTATCATCCCATAGTTGGCCTAATGAGTTGCTATTTTCATCATCAATATTTTTATAATATTTCTTACCAAATATTTTATCTTTTCCAGGGTAACGAAATATCCAGTTAAATTGCTTACCAATTACTTCTACCTGCATGGCTTCTTTTGGTGCTTCACTTGTAAAAGTCAGCCAGTTTCTTAAACCAATTACTACAAGAACTGTAAGTACAATAGCGGGAACCACAGTCCATATTAATTCCAATTTATTGCTATGTGGAAAATAGTAAACTTTACGCTTATCGCTTTCCTGATATTTATAAGCAAACCAAAACAATAATATTTGTGTAGCTATGAATACAGAGCCTGTAACTGCAATCGTAATCCAAAGCATTGAGTCCACTTTTTCTCCGTGATCACTCGCTGCCGGAAATGCAAGTAAAGTTTTACCAAAATATAATTCATTGCAATAATAAACACCAATCAAACCTGCAATGAGAAATCCAATCATGAAAAAACCATTCACTTTATTTTGCTCCTTTCTGGCTTTCTCCTCTCCTTTTATTACCTGCACGTATTCACTGGCCTTAGCAATTTGAAAAATTACTACAAAAACCAGAATAAAAACTGCAACCACAAGAATCATTGACGTTGTCATAATCTATACAAAGTTTTCTGTTCGTTATAATATTTTAGGTATGATGTATTAAACTCTCTTTGAAGAAAGGATGATAACGTGGCACCAAAGGCTTCTTTGCAAGCGCTTTTGATACAAAGAATAAAATCATACCCACAAAAAATGCAGCAATACCAAAATCTAACCAACTTAATGATACATGATCCGGCGAAATACTGCCCATTACCATCTGAAAAAAATCTATCCAATGGCCAAAGATGATAAGAACTGCCATAAATGTAACAAGTGTGTAATTTCTTTTTACTGCTCTCTTCATTAGAATCAACAAAGGGCACAAAAAGTTAATAATAATGTTCAAAAAGAAGACACCCTTATATGGACCATCTACCCTATGCTTAAAGTAAACAGTTTCTTCACTAATGTTAGCATACCATATCAGCATATATTGGCTAAACCAGAGATAGGTCCAAAACACTGAAAATGCAAACATGAATTTTCCAACATCATGCAAATGCTCCTGAGTAGCATAAGCCATATAACCTTTGTTCTTTAGATAGATAAGCCAAAGTGCAACTAAGCTCATACCACTTACAAAGCTACTGGCAAATGTGTACCAGCTATACATGGTACTATACCAATGCGCATCTATACTCATCATCCATAACCAAGGAATAGTACTACCAACAGTTAATCCAAACCATACCAAAAATGCAGCAGCAAACTTGGTGTTTTTTACAAAATATTTATACCCGGATTCTGTATTCATTGGTGCTTCATCTGCTTCACTACTGATCTGGCGCATCTTCATACCGAGATAACTCCAAAGGGCTATAGTGAGTGTAGTCCAAATTAAAAAGAAGGTGGGATTTAGAAACCCTTGTTTTCCTTTTAAAATGGGATCTTTCTCCACAGCTTCCTTATCTATCCAATGATAAATATGATGATTATGATCAATGAAGACAATATAGATAAGTACAACGAAAGTAATACCTCCAAAAATGGGCACTAAAGTAGAAATGGCTTCCGGTACTCTTCTGATAGCGGTAGTCCAACCACCCATGGCCATTGTTGTAGCACATATAAAAAACATACTGGCATTCGTAACCAACAACCAGAAAATACTATTATACATTAGCGTGCCCCAGAAAACAGCTTTTTCATGTTCATCGCTGCTGAATCCTTTTGTTGCCAAACCCACTACCAGTGCAATTGCACCGCCTATGAGCAATCCCATAGACCACTTTTTGAGTGAGGCCGGTACTTCAAATTGTTCTGTGAATGTAGATGCCATCTTTATTTTTTTATCGCTATTGGTTCGAAAATTATTTTGCTGCTACTGCTGCCGTTGCATCAGCCGCAGGCTTGTTTTTATTTTGCTTCGATTTTATATAATGAATAACCTGCCACCGCTGCTCCCTTGTGAGTTGGCTTGCATAGCTTCCCATTAAGTTTTTACCATAGGTAATGGAGTAAAACATTTGCCCTTCCGGCATGCTTTCATATTTAGCATCACCTACCAGTGTGGCTGGTTTAGCTGCATAAGGACCATTTCCATCTTTATACAGTGGGCCGTTTCCGTCTAATTTAGGCCCATGGCAAATGGCGCAATTGATCAGATACAAACGCTCAGCTTCAACCATACCCGCAGAATCGGGCATTGGAATAGGATTCACAATTTGTCTGGATAAATAATAATTAACTGTATCACCAGCCGCATCTTTCGTTACATGAAATGCAGCAACTTCACCTCTTGCTATTGTGCCCGGCACAGGAACTCCTTTATAATTTACTCCGGCTTCTTTCAAAATTTCTGGATCATTATAGGTTTCAACTGCTCTGCTATAAGCCATATCGGGCATATATATAGAGCCTGTTTCGCGGCGTACATCATTACAAGCCGCAGCAATTAATCCGCATGATAAAATAAAAATATATTTAGTTTTCTTCATTTCTGAAATATTTATGCGGTTACAGGATGTGATGATTTAATTAATTCCTGCTCTTTGTCGTAAGTGCCAAGCCACCAACCTTCCTCAGCAATTTGCTCTTCTACTTGTGTAGCTCCAGCACTTACTAAAAATGCCTTCATTTGTTCAACATTTGTTTTGGCTGTACACTCCAATACCATTACAAATGTGTCGTCTGTGGCTCTACTATGAAATACATGCTTTTTTACAAAAGGAGCCAGTTGACATAGATAACAAAAGGACAGCACCATACCGATTGCAGCAAACAATACTGTTAACTCAAAAGTAACGGGTATCCAAGCTGGTAATGAAAAGTGTGGTTTACCACCAAAATTTAATGGCCAATCTTTTACCAATATCCAACTGATACCACTTAGCGCAGTGGTAGTTCCTGTAATGCCATAAATAAAACCCGCAGTATGTAAACTGGTTTCTCTTAAGCCCATAGCATAGTCTAAACCATGCACAGGAAAAGGAGTATATACATCATGAATTTTATAACCACCTACCCTTACTTTCTTTACCGCAGGAAAGAGTACTTCTTCGTCTGTAAAACATCCCACTACAAATTTCTTTTTTGCCATAGGGCCTTTTTTATCTTTTAGTACTTAATGTTGTAAATTCCATATTAATGATGCGCATATTGATGTGCAAAATCTTCCGGAGTTGAATTATCAACGTCGCTCATTTTTCCTTTATAGCTTTCACCGGTAGTTTTAAGCACATGCTTAATTTCTGCAATGGCAATAACCGGGAAATATTTAGAGAACAGGAAGAAACAAGTAAAGAATAAGCCGAATGTGCCGAGGTAAAATCCAATTTCATACTTTGTAGGACTATAATACACACTCCAGCTACTTGGCAGATAATCACGATAGAGCGATGTAACAATGATTACAAAACGCTCAAACCACATACCCACATTTACCAACACACTCATAAAGAAAGTAACAGTAAGGCTTCTTCTCATTTTTCTAAACCAAAATATTTGTGGGCTTATAACATTACAAGCCATCATTCCCCAATAACTCCATCCATAAGGGCTGAATAAATTTGCACGGCTATACCAAAAGGTATATCCTTCATATTTGTTCTGACTATACCAACCCATAAACAACTCTGTTAAATAAGCTATACCTACTATTGAGCCTGTAAGTACAATAACCTTGTTCATTTTTTCTATATGGCCAAGCGTGATATAGTCATGTAATCCATATACCTTTCTTAAAATAACCATTAAGGATTGCACCATTGCAAAACCTGAGAAGATGGCACCCGCCACGAAATAAGGCGGGAAGATGGTTGTATGCCATCCGGGTATAACAGATGTTGCAAAGTCAAAAGATACGATGGTGTGTACAGAAAGTACAAGAGGTGTACTCAAGCCTGCTAATACCAAAGAAAGACTTTCATGACGCTGCCAGTGTTTTGTACTGCCACTCCAGCCAAATGCTGCTATGCCGTATAATTTTTTGCGCAATTTTGTTTTTGCTCTATCTCTTACAGTAGCAAAATCCGGTAATAATCCTGAGTACCAGAAAAGTAGTGAAACAGTAAAATAAGTTGAAATTGCAAATACGTCCCAAAGTAGTGGAGAGTTAAAGTTAACCCATAAAGGGCCTCTGGAATTTGGATAAGGCATTACAAAAAATGCCATCCATACACGACCCATATGCCATATAGGAAACTGACCTGCACACATTACAGCAAAGATGGTCATTGCCTCCGCTGCCCTGTTTACACCAGTTCTCCAACCTTGGCGAAATAATAATAAGATAGCAGAAATTAATGTACCGGCATGGCCGATACCAACCCACCATACGAAGTTGGTGATATCCCAACCCCAACCCACAGTTTTATTAAGGTTCCATTGACCCACACCGTAGGTAACTTCTTTATAGATACTGAAAATGCCAAATAATAGTAGTGCCACCGAAATATAGAAACCTACATACCAGAGTTTACTGGGTTTAGCTTCAATAGGACGGCAAATATCTTCAGTTACCTGATGATAATCTTTATCACCATATACTAAAGGTTCCCTGATTTGTGATTCGTACTTTAAATGCATTTGATCCAATTAATATTTCAACCTTCGTTTTTAAGGCAATTAATAATTATTATCCGTGATGTGCTTCTGCTGCTTCTGCACCAGTTTCTTTATGTCTCACCTTTGCTAAATAGTTTACATTTGGCAAAGTATGTACCGGCTCTAATGAATAAAACACCCGCTGTTTATTGTCTTCCCTATCTACTGATACAGCACTTTTCTTACTGTTTGAATTGCCAAAAACAATGGCATTCGTAGGACAAGATTGTTGACAAGCCACTTTAATATCCCCATCTTCCAACGGACGACTCGCTTTCTTGGCATTTAGTTTTCCTTCCTGTAATCTCTGCACACAGAATGAACATTTTTCAATTACTCCTCTGCTGCGTACTGTTACATCCGGATTGAGTACCATTCTGGTAAGGTCATCATTCATAACCCCAACTACAGCATTTAATTCGCCGGAAGCTACCTGAGCTTGCTGGTTTGCGGGGAAACTATCAGCCCCTGAATAATCGGCCCAGTTAAATCTACGTACTTTATAAGGACAGTTGTTAGCACAATATCTTGTACCTATACAACGATTATAAGTCATTTGATTTAGCCCTTCAGAGCTATGGTTTGTAGCTGCAACTGGACATACGTTTTCGCAAGGTGCATTATCGCAGTGCTGGCACATCATAGGTTGGAAAACCACATCAGGATTTTCCATATCACCACTAAAATAACGGTCAATACGCATCCAATGCATATCATGGAAACGCTTAACCTCATTTTTACCAACTACTGATATATTATTTTCGGCATTACAAGCTACTACGCAGGCGCCGCAACCAATACAACTATTGAGGTCCACACTCATGCCCCACTGTATGCCCGGCTTATCATAAGAACCATATATGGTACCTTGTGTTTCAAAATTTTCTATCCCACCCCATGGTTTCAACTCATGTTCACGCTCCTCTATAATTTCATTGGGATCTTTTGTAAATTGTCCCAATGTAAGTTCCTTCATTACTTCTACACGCTTACCTTGTGGAGTATCATAAGAACCATGTGTTTGCACCATGGCAACTATATAAGTTTCATTATCCACAACACTTGCTTCACCAACAGTAGCGTAAGAAATAGTTTGGCCACTCATGTTTGTAAATGGAAATACATCTTCACCACTACCTTCGGCTGTTTTACCAATTTTTGGTGTGCGGCCATATCCTAATGCAATACCAATTGTATTAGAATGTGTACCAGGAATGATTACAACAGGCAATTTCTTAGAAACACCGTTTGCCTTTATTTCGATTACTTTCTTTTCAGGATTTACTTCATAAGCATCAGATTGTCCACTATCTGCTAAATCTATATCTAAAAGAGATTTTGCCATGGCAGGAGAAACTATTGCGTAGTTATCCCAAGTGGCACGAGTTACCGGATCGGGCATTTCCTGTAGCCAGGGATTTGATGCCCCTTGACCAACACCCATTGCTATTTTCTGATATAGTTGTATTTCAATTTTTCCGCTTTTTTTGGATGCTCCAATAGCAGACATTGCTCCTGAAAGAGCTGTATTATTGAAAGTGGAACCACTAACAATACTTGCAACAGATGGATGTATTACTCCGGCTTGCAGGGCATTATCCCATGCAGCTTCGCCACCCAATATACCAGACCAATATTGTTTTAAATAACCTAAATAATCTGTAGTCGACCCTGACCATTTCATCAAACTATCCTGCCATTGTCTGGTTTTGAATAGTGGGAATATGGTAGGTTGCAATAAACTGTAATGACCAGATACAGGTTCTGCATCACCCCAGCTTTCTAAAAAGTGATTTGTTGGGAGGGAGTATTTACATAACTGCTGTGTTTCATCTGCTTTTGAACTAAATGAAACTGAGAATCCAACATTTTTTACTGCATCAGAGAAAGCCTTAGTGTCATACCAGGTATATGCAGGATTTGCATCCACAACAAATAAACCGCCGATAGTCCCGGACTTCATTTCACTAATTAAATTGGCCATATCCACATCTATACCAACACGGCTATTGTTTGTAACTGACCAATCAATTGTGCTGCCATAAGCACCTACAGATGCATTTATAGCATTTACAATAATTTGAATATTTGTATCATTGCTACCACAAACCACCAAAGCAGCTCCAGCATGTTCTTTTAATTCTTTTGCTGCTTTTGCTATACCTTCTGCAAGCTTTTTGTCTAAACCATTATTAGAATTACCATTTACTGCATTGTAGAGTGCTAAAGCAACAGCACCCGTTTCGGATGGTGCATGAAGGAAACGCTCATCTGCATTAGATCCTGTCATGCTCAGCACACTTTCAAACTGAATATGACGGCTCATAGATGGATGCTTTGCATCTATTTTTCTGCCTTTTGCATATTGCGCAGCAAATTCAATTGGACTAACCCATGTACCTAAGAAATCTGCACCTAAGCTTATGATTGCTTTTGCATTATCAAATCGATATCCTGGTAATGCACGCTTTCCAAATGTAGCTTCATTAGCCATGAGCATACCACTCTTTGAATCAGCGTCATAAACAATATGGCGAGTACCTATGTATTTTTCCTGAAACTGCCTGATAGCAGCTAAAGATGAAGGAGAATTGATCGTAGAGCTAAGAATTACAATTGGCTTAGCGCCAAGCTTTGCCATTTCTCCGGCAATCTCTTTATCTATAGCTTCAAAGGTTACTTCCTTTCCTGCAATGGCAGGATAGCGAAGCCTATACATATCGTACAAATCTAATACTGATGCTTGTACTCTTGCAGATGTACCCCCTTTTGTGATTGGGGAATCAGTATTTCCTTCAATTTTAATAGGACGGCCATCTCTTACCTTAGCTATAATGCTTACTGCATCACCATCCTGACTCCAAGTGGTAGCATAATATTTTGCAACTCCCGGAATGTATTCTTCTGGACGATTTACTAAAGGGATGGCTTTTTTAACCGGTATTTCACAGCTCGCTGCTATGGCAGCAGCAGTTGTGCTGAAACCTAAATATTTTAAAAAGTCTCTACGTGGTGTATTACCAGACAATAAGCCTGTATCCGCAGTTTCAAAAGGAAGGTCTTCTTTAAACTCATCTTTAGCATCCTGCTGAAAAGCAGCTGTTTGCTTTAATTCTCCGAAACTTTTCCAGTATTTTTTTTGACTCATAAACCGATTTTCTCCTTAGGAGATTTTTATTATAAATAAATTACTGAATCCACGTATTATTAATAATGACATTTCTGACATTCTGTACCACCTATGGCTTCTACAGATACACTATCCATTTCGCCCTTTTTGATAGCGTCGTGGTATTTTTCATATATACTATAAAATCCATTTTCTGTAAACTTCACATTTGACTCACGGTGGCAATTGATACACCAGCCCATACTTAGATTGCTGAACTGATACACTTCGTCCATTTTTTGTATTTCACCATGACAGGTTTGACAAGCTACTTTGCCTGCTACAACGTGCTGACTATGGTTGAAATAAACATGATCTGGCAGGTTGTGTATTTTTACCCATTCTACAGGTTTAGCTTTTGCTGGGTCCCAAGTTTGGCCAGACTCAAAACCAGCGTACTTATATAATTTTTGGATTTCTGCTGTGCCATTTACTTCTTTACCATCGGCAGTATAAAGCTTCTCATTACCCTTGTATTCGTTAATGGCCATGTGGCAATTCATACATATATTCAGAGAAGGAATATTAGAGTGTTTACCTGCCTGAGCACCTCCATGGCAATATAAACAACTTATTTGATTGACACCAGCGTGTACTTTGTGAGAGTAAAATATGGGCTGTTCCGGTTGATAGTTTTGCATACGCCCCAATCCGATAGCACCATCTACTGTCCAATAGCCTCCAAGTAAGAAAAGTGCCAATATAGCCATTGTGATATATGTCTTATTTTTCCAAACAGGAATGGGTTCCAACGCTGGTGTGCCCTCCTTGTCATCGGCCATTTTGCGCAAACTACCATTTACTTGTAAAAGTGTAAATGATACAACTGCGAGTATTAGAGTGAGTATGCCGTAGAGTAACGTATTATCGGACTCAGATCCTGCTTCAGTAGTAGCAACCACTGCTCCACCTGCATCTGGAAGTGGCACTGAATTGATATAGGCAACTATTGCGTCGATTTCTTTTTCTGCTAATGCCGGAAAGGCTGTCATTAAAACGCCATTATACTGCACTTTTAGGTCGGCAGTATATTTGTTTGTCTTCATAAATCCCGCAGGATTATGAATCCAAGCATACAACTGCTTACGGTCGCTCCACGGACCCCTGCCCTCAAGCCCAGCAAGTGCCGGGCCGGTCAACTTTTTATGAACAGCATGACAACTGGCACAGTTTGCAGAAAAAAGAGCCTTACCGTCTTGCGCAGAAGTATATCCGGAAAAAGCTAAAAAAAATAAAAAAAATCAGTTTGGCATGATTTTGTATTATATATTTGTAATTAAGTTGGATAGATTATGAAAGTAAAACTACTCTTTATGTTACTTTTTGCAGGGTTTGTGAGTTCCGTTAACGCGGGAGATTTAAACGGTGCATTTGCTCCCGGGGAAGGTTCAGGAAACCCTGTGGTACTAGGCCAGAACTATCCTAATCCGGCTAAAAGTAAAACTGATATTACTTTTGAGTTTTCTACCGGTCAAGGTGTAATTCGTATCTACAACGTACTTGGAAAGTTGGTTGAAGAAATCATTGTTTCAAGTGAAAAAAAGATGATTACCTTAGATGTTTCCGACTATCAAGAAGGTATTTATTTATATACTATTGAGGCTGATGGACAAAAAATTACCCATCGCATGACAGTTAGAAAGTAATTTCTGCTTCTAACTTATTCACAATAACATTCCGGCAATCGTAAAGTAAAGAAATAACCCTACAAGGTCATTGGTTGTGGTTATAAATGGTCCCGTAGCTAAAGCCGGGTCAACCTTAAATCTTTCTAAAATCAGTGGAATTAAGGTGCCTATAATTGAGGCAAAAATTATAACGGATAATAAGGCAATACTTACCACTCTTGCAATATCTATGGGGCTTCCAATTATGGCTGAATATCCAAGAAGCAACCCTGAACAAACCAATCCATTAATTAGCGCTACA
>ERZ650309.262-NODE-262-length-26462-cov-5.813269_pt1 | contig 26462 bp, 28 predicted proteins | sample MGYA00376245_ERZ650309 | MGnify/ENA primary metagenome ERZ650309 (study PRJEB26733, sample SAMN07839294) | wastewater metagenome | biome: urban; feature: wastewater treatment plant; material: waste water | place: USA: North Carolina | collected 2016-04-26 ...
GCTGCCGAAGTGGGCGTCGTACCTCATCGTCTTCGCGCTGATGCTGCTGACCACCGGGGCGCTGGCGCTCTTCGGGTTCCTGAAGGTCCGCAAGATCCGTGGGCCGCAGGGCACCATCAAGTCCGTCAAAGAGACCAAGGCTGCACTGACGCCGGGGCATGACAAGGCCGCGGCCGCAGGCGCCATCGGCAGGCCCGCGAGCGACACCTCAGGCTGGTAGTGCCACCGCCCGACCCGTCGATCGTCCGGATCGACGGTCCGTGGCGCCATCTCCAGGTGCACGCCAACGGCATCCGCTTTCACGTCGTCGAAGCTGCCCCCGGCGCTGATGATGCACCGGACCGTCCTCTGGTCATCCTGATGCACGGTTTTGCCTCGTTCTGGTGGTCCTGGCGTCACCAGCTGCGCGGCCTCAAGGGTGCCCGCGTGGTGGCCGTCGATCTCCGTGGATACGGCGACAGCGACAAACCTCCGACGGGCTACGACGGTTGGACGCTGGCCGGTGACACCGCCGGTCTGGTGCGGGCCCTGGGACACCACGAGGCGACGTTGATCGGCCACGCTGACGGTGGACTCGTCTGCTGGGCGACGGCGGTACTGCATCCCCGCGCGGTACGCGCCATCGCACTGGTCAGTTCACCGCATCCGGTTGCGCTGCGCGCTTCGGCGCTGACCAATGGCCCCCAGCGTGCGGCGCTGCTGCCACGGATGCTGGGCTACCAGGTGCCGTACTGGCCCGAACGCAAACTGACCCGGCACGACGGAGCCGAGGTGCAACGGCTGGTCCGTAGCCGGGGCGGCGCGAACTGGATTGACTCCCAAGACTTTTCCGAGTCGATGCCGCACCTGCGCCAAGCCATCCAGATTCCGTCGGCAGCACACTCCACGCTGGAATACCAGCGCTGGGCGGTCCGCAGTCAACTCCGCAGCGAAGGGTGGCGTTTCATGCGATCGATGAAGCGTCCGACCACCGTGCCGGTGCTGCACCTACGCGGCGAAGCGGACCCCTATGTCCTCGAGGACCCCGTGCGGCGCAGCGAAACTCAGGTCCCGCATGGCCGTTTCATCACTGTTGCCGGCGCCGGACACTTCGCCCACGAGGAAGTCCCCGACGTGGTCAATGCCGAGCTGTCCGGATTTCTCGCCCAGTTGCGTTAGCCCGCAACGCATTTGCCGGTAGGCACCGGATCCTGGTTGCCCACCTTGGCCATCTGCTTGGCCACTTCGTCGGCGGTCAGGACGAACCCGGTGTCCGCGTCGTCGACGGCAGCCCCGAACACCACGCCCAGCACCTTGCCACTGCGATCGATCAACGGGCCACCCGAATTACCTTGGCGCACATTGCCTCTGATCGTGTACACCTCACGGGTGACGGTCGTGGTGTGGTAGATGTCCGGGCCGTTGAGCTTGATGATCTCGCGAACCCGCGCCGGTGTGGCGGCGAACTCCCCGCCTCCCGGGTAACCCATGACCACCACGTCGGTGCCGCTCGAGGATTCCTTCATGTCGAACTTCAGCGGCGTCGACGGCAGGTTGGGCACGTCGAGGATCGAGATATCGGCATCGGGGTCGTATGAGACCACCTTGGCGTCGTAGGTCTTGCCGTCGACCTCGACGGTCACCGAGTTCGAGCCGGCCACCACGTGCGCGTTGGACATCACCCGGTTGGGTGCGACGACGAAACCACTGCCCTCCAAGACCTTCTGGCAGCTCTGCGCGACACCGCGGATCTTGACCACGCTGCCCTTGTCGATGGCCACGGCAGGGTCGTCGACGAGCGTCGGGTCGGGCGCGTTGACGTTGGCGATCGGGGTGGGGACGAATGGCTGCAGTACGTCCGGCAGGCCCGAGGTGTTCAGCAGCGACTTGAGCCGGTCGGGCACCCACCGGATCCACGAGGGCGCGACATCGTCGACCTTGGCCAGCACCCGTGAGCCCTTGACCACGCGGGCCACTTCCCCGTGCTCGGGCGAGGTGAGCGGGCTGGCCAGCAGCCACGCCGCCAGCAGCACCGCGACCACCTGGATCGCAACCCCGATCACCGAGTCGACCGCCCGGGCGCCCTCGTTACGAATGGCCCCCCGCACCGCTCGACCGAGCACCACGCCGGCGATCTCGCCGATCACCACCAATCCCAGGATCAGGAACAGGGTGATGAAGAGCTTGGCGCGGGCCCCTGACACGAGGTCGACGACGTGCGGCGCGAGCAGCACCCCGGCCACTGCGCCGAGCACCACACCGAGAAAGGACAGCAGGGATCCCAGTGCCCCCGAACGCCAGCCAGAGACGGCGGCGACGAAGGCTACGGCGAGGATGGCGAGATCAAGCCATTGTGATGCGGTCATTGTTGGGGACCACGGTAACTGCTGGATTCGCCGACGAGCGCCATTGCCGCATCGAGTTCACGCACGTCGTCGGTGTTCCAGGGTCGGGCCCAGCCCGCGACGTCGAGGATCGCCGAGATCACCTGGCCGGTGAAGCCCCACACCAGCATCTGGTTGAGCAGAAATGCCGGGCCGGCGAATCTGCTGCTGTTCTGTTGCCGGTAGACCATCAGGCGGTTCTCCGGGTTCACGAACGCACGCACCGGAACCCGCGCCACGATGGCGGTTTCCGCCGGATCGACCACATGCACCGGTCCCGGGTCGGGCGAATACGCCAGCACCGGCACCACGTGAAAGCCAGATGGCGGGATGAACATCCGCTCCAAGGTCGCCAACGGCTGCAGCCGCGAGGTGTCGACGCCGGTCTCTTCGGCGGCCTCACGTAACGCGGTGAAAATGGGGCCGCCATCCTCGGGATCAGCGGCGCCGCCCGGGAACGCGGCCTGTCCGGCGTGGTTGCGCAGGGTCCCCGCACGCACCGTCACCAACAGGTCTGCGTCGGGCGGCAAGGCGCCGGCCGGCGCATCGGGTGCACCGGAGAACAGCACCAGCACTGCGGCGTCGCGCTTGGCTCCGGTCAGGGTGGCGGTGGCGGAGGCAGCCGTGATGGCAGCCAGCACACTGGCCGGTACCCGGCGTCGATAGGCCTGCGGCAGGGTGGCGACGTTGTCGACCAGAGGGGTCAGCCATGGCGGAGCCGCTTGCGGATCGACGTGACTCACCCCGACACTCCTAACTCTGTATTCACCACCCGGGCTATCTCGTCGGCGCTGGTGAACGGCCGGGGCAGGACCTGCGCCACGCTACCGTCCGCACGCAGGAGCACCGTCGCGGGCATGACGTTGGGGACGTGCAACGCTGCAGCGATCAGCCGTCGCCCGTCCTGCAGCATCGGCAGTTTCACCTTGAGGTCGGCCAGCCGCAGCAGTCCTGCGGTCTCGTTCTCATCCTGGTGGACGGTCAGCACCGTCACCTTGGCTCCCATCCGGCGTTGATACTCGGCCAGCGCAGGCAGCTCGTCGGCGCACGGGCCACACCAGTAGGCCCACAGATTGAGCACCACCGCGCGCCCGGCTACCGCGGCAGCGACGTCGACAGGGCTGCCGTCGGCCGCGCATTCGACGATGATGCCCGCCAGTGCTGCCGGGCCATGGCCGGGTCCCGGCCCGGGACATGGCGGCAGGCCGGCCTGGGCTCTGGGACCCGCGAGGGCGTCGGGGGTGTCTGCGTCACGGTGTTGCCGCGGCTCCGACCGGCCGATGGAGGGCTCATGCGGCGATGCCCCGTCGTCGACCTGCCGCCAGAGCGCCACCCCGAGCACCACGAAGACGACCAGAACCGCGACCGTCCAGCGACCTGCAGTGCTCACAACCCGGCCAACGCCAGCAGATGATCGGTTTCGGGTCCCTTCACCAGCGCGGCGGCCGTCTCCAGGTCCGTCGGCCCGGCGCCATACGAAGGACAGTCTTTCGCCAGCACGCACACCCCACAGGCGGGCTTGCGGGCGTGGCACACGCGCCGGCCATGGAAGATCACGCGGTGGCTCAGCAGAGTCCATTCTTTACGTTCGATGAGGTCGCCGATCGCGAACTCGACCTTCACCGGGTCTTCTTCTTCAGTCCAGCGCCAGCGCCGCACCAACCGGCCGAAGTGGGTGTCGACGGTGATGCCGGGGATGTCGAAGGCGTTACCCAACACCACATTTGCCGTCTTACGGCCGATACCCGGCAGGGTCACCAGTTCGTCAAGGGTGTGTGGAACCTCGCCGTCGAAACGCTCGACCAGGGCCTGCCCCAGTCCGATGATCGAGGTGGCCTTGTTGCGGTAGAAACCCGTGGACCGGATGAGTTCCTCGACCTCGACCCGATTGGCCTGGGCGTAGTCCAGAGCCGTGCGGTACCTCGCGAACAACGCCGGGGTGGTCTGGTTGACGCGCACGTCGGTGCATTGCGCCGACAGGATCGTCGCGACGGCCAACTCAAGCGGGTTGGTGAAGTCGAGTTCGCAGTAGACGTGCGGAAAAGCCTGTGCGAGTGCACGATTCATCCGCCGAGCCCGCCGGACGAGGCCGAGGTGGGTTTCCTTCCGAAACTTCGCGGGAATCTTGGCCCCACCGGCGGTCGCAGTCACCGCGCAAGCCTACTGATGCGAGCGCGGAACAATACATCGACTGGTGGCGTTTCGTAATCACCCCGAGACCTTCGGCGTGTTTACTTCCGCGTGTGTCCTGGTTGCTGGTTGTGTGCATCCCCGGGTTGCTGATGGCGGCAACCTTCGGGTTGAGCCGCATGGAAGCACGCCTCGATGCGTCCTCGGAATCCGTCTCGGCCGCAGACGTCGCGGTGATGCTCAAGAACGCGCTGGAGAAGACCAGGGCCGTCTGTGCCGCCTCTACCACCAGCCCACCTCAGCGCCGCACGGCCGAACCGAGCACCCAACGGGCCCTGCCCCAACGTGACACCTCACTGGACATATCCAATTACGTCCTGCCGTGCTCGGCCCCGCTCGACCGGCTGTCCGACGATTCATCGGGAGCGGTCCGCACGCGACACGCAAGCAATCCGCAATTTCGCCAGACTCGTCATGCCAATCGTGTGTAGCGTTGGCACGTTGCGAACCGGCTTACTACTAGACTGACTTCGTTAACCAGTTCACATGCTGAACTGCGCCCATGTCACATCACACATAGCTTGAAGAGGGGCAACGTGGACGAGATCCTGGCGAGGGCCGGAATCTTCCAAGGAGTCGAACCCACCGCGGTCTCCGCACTGACCAAGCAACTGCAGCCGGTCGATTTCCCGCGCGGGCACACGGTCTTTGCCGAGGGCGAGCCCGGTGACCGGCTGTACATCATCACGGCAGGCAAGGTGAAGATCGGCCGACGGTCACCCGACGGTAGAGAGAACCTGCTGACCATCATGGGGCCGTCCGACATGTTCGGTGAGCTGTCGATCTTCGACCCGGGCCCCCGCACGTCGAGTGCCACCACCATCACCGAGGTCCGTGCGGTCTCGATGGACCGTGAGGCGCTGCGTGCCTGGATCGCCGACCGCCCGGAGATCGCCGAGCAGCTGTTGCGTGTTCTCGCCCGCCGGTTGCGTCGCACCAACAACAACCTCGCCGACCTGATCTTCACCGACGTCCCGGGTCGCGTCGCCAAGCAGCTGCTGCAGCTTGCACAGCGCTTCGGCACGCAGGAGGGCGGCGCACTGCGCGTCACCCACGACCTGACCCAGGAAGAGATCGCCCAGCTCGTCGGCGCCTCGCGCGAAACCGTGAACAAGGCACTGGCCGACTTCGCCCACCGCGGCTGGATCCGGCTCGAAGGCAAGAGCGTGCTGATCTGCGACTCCGAGCGACTCGCCCGCCGAGCGAGGTAACGAGCGAGCATCCAGCTCCGCGCCCGCTAGTTCTTCTCGCGACCAGACACTGATCAGGCGCGGAGGTACTCGAGCTGGGCCTGCACCGATTTCTCCGCGGCATCCCAGAGCTTGTGGTCGACGTCGGTGTAGACGTGCTCGACGACCTGCCGCACGCTGGCGTCGTCCCCGAGTACCCGCAGCGCGGCGCGGACCTGATCCAGCCGTTCCTCGCGGTGGGCCAGGTAGCTGGTCGCAACCTCTGCCAGATCCGGCAGATCGGGCCCGTGTCCGGGCAGCACCGTCCGGGCGCCGAGCCCTTTGAGCCGGTGCAGTGATTCGAGGTACTCACGCAGGTTGCCGTCTTCGCTGTCGATGACCGTGGTCCCGCGACCGAGGACGGTGTCGGCGGTCAGCACGGCACTGTCGACCAGAAAAGTCAACGAATCGGCGGTGTGCCCCGGCGTCGCGAGAACTTTGATGCGCAGTCCGGCAGCGTCGATGACTTCACCGTCGGTCAGCGGACCACCGAGGCCACGCAGAAAACCACTGCCCACCGACCGCACCACCGCACCGGTGAGCGCGACGAGCTTGTCGATGCCGCCGGTGTGATCGTCGTGCTTGTGGCTGATCAGCACCAGCGGAATCTTGCCGAGAGACGCGATGCGCTCGATATGCACATCGTCATCCGGCCCGGGGTCGACGATCACCATCTCGTCCGAACCCGCTCCGCGCAGCACCCAGGTGTTGGTGCCGTCCAGCGTCATGAGGCCGGGGTTGTCGCACAGCAGTACCGAAGCCGATTCGGTCACCGGCCTCAGGACGCCGTAGGCGGGATGGGTCATCAGGACGCGACCACTCTCCTCTTGGTCGATCGCTTACGCGATCTCCACTATCAGTTCCACTTCGACCGGCGCGTTCAACGGCAGCTCCGAGACGCCGACGGCGGACCGGGCGTGCGCTCCGGCCTCGCCGAAGACCTCGCCGAGTAACTCCGAAGCGCCATTGATCACGGCCGGCTGGCCGCTGAAGCCCGACGCCGAGGCAACGAATCCGACGACCTTGACCACCCGAACGATCGAATCGATGCCGACCAGCGCATGCACAGCTGCCAGGGCATTGAGTGCCGAGACCCGGGCCAGCGCCTTGCCGTCATCCGCGGTGACCTCGGCTCCGACCTTGCCTTCGAGGAGCAACTTGCCGGACTGCGTCGGCAGTTGTCCCGAGGTGTAGACCAGGTTGCCGGTGCGTACGGCCGGCACATAGGCCGCGAGGGGCTTGGCGACGTCAGGCAGCTCGATGCCCAGCTCGGTCAGCCTCGAGGACCAGCTCACTTGGGCCGCTTCAGGTACGCGACGTGCTGTTCACCGCTCGGGTTGGCCAGCACCGACACCAGTTCCCAACCGTCCTGGCCCCACTGGTCGAGGATCTGTTTGGTCGCATGGATCAGCAGTGGGACGGTTGCGTACTCCCACTTGGTCGGTTCGCTCATGCAGGCGAGCTTATCGGCCGAGGACTGCGTCATGGTTAACATGCTCAGGTGACATCCGATACCCCCGGCCAAGCGCCCGTCGGCTGGCCATCGCGCCTGGACGAGGCACGCCTGCATTTCGTCACCGGAAAGGGCGGTACCGGCAAGACCACAATCGCCGCGGCGATGGCTCTGGCACTCGCCTCCGGCGGCCGCAATGTTTTGCTGGTCGAAGTCGAAGGCCGCCAAGGCATCGCCCAGCTGTTCGACGTGCCCCCGTTGCCGTACGGCGAGATCAAGATCGCCACTGCCGAGGGTGGCGGCCAGGTCAACGCGTTGGCCATCGACACCGAGGCCGCGTTCCTGGAATACCTGGACATGTTCTACAACCTGGGTATCGCCGGTCGCGCCATGAAGCGGATCGGTGCCGTCGAGTTCGCCACGACCATCGCACCGGGCCTGCGCGACGTGCTGCTGACCGGCAAGATCAAAGAGGTCGTGGTCCGAAACGGCAAGAGCGCCAAGGAACTCAAGGGCCAGCGTGCCTACGACGCGATCGTCGTCGATGCGCCGCCGACCGGCCGCATCTCACGGTTCCTCGACGTCACCAAGGCAGTCTCGGAACTGGCCAAGGGCGGCCCGGTGCATTCGCAGGCCGACGGCGTCGTCAAGCTGCTGCACTCCGAACTGACGGCCATCCACCTGGTGACGCTGCTGGAGGCACTGCCGGTGCAGGAGACCATCGAGGCGATCGCCGAACTTCGCGAACTGGAACTGCCGATCGGCAGCGTCATCATCAACCGCAACATCCCGGCCTACCTCTCCGATGAGGATCTCGCGAAGGCCGCCGAGGGCGACATCGACGCCGACGCGGTCCGCGCAGGTCTGACCAAAGCGGGAATCACGTTGTCCGACAGCGATTTTGCCGGACTGCTGACCGAGACCATCCAGCACGCGACCCGGATGGCGGCTCGTGCCGAGAGCGCCGATCAACTCGAAGCCCTCAGCATCCCCTTCCTCGAACTGCCGTCCCTGCCCGACGGTGTCGACCTGGGCAGCCTGTACGAACTCGCCGAAGCGCTTGAGCAGCAAGGGGTTACGAAGTGAGCACCAGGCCTCCCGCCTTGGACATGCGCTCGATCCTGAACGACAAGGCCAACCGCGTCGTGGTGTGTTGCGGCGCCGGCGGCGTCGGCAAGACGACCACCGCGGCATCGATGGCGTTGCGCGCTGCCGAATACGGCCGCACCGTGGTGGTCTTGACCATCGATCCGGCCAAACGTCTGGCCCAGGCGCTCGGGATCAAGGACCTCGGCAACACCCCGCAGCGGGTTCCGCTGGCTCCCGAGGTCCCGGGCGAACTGCACGCCATGATGCTCGACATGCGCCGGACCTTCGACGAGATGGTCACGCAGTATTCCGGCGAAGACACGGCCAACGCGATTTTGGAGAACCAGTTCTACCAAACCGTCGCGACCTCGCTGTCCGGCACGCAGGAGTACATGGCGATGGAGAAGCTGGGCCAGCTTCTCGCCGAGGACAAGTGGGACCTGGTGGTGGTGGACACCCCACCGTCGCGCAACGCGCTGGACTTCCTCGACGCGCCCAAGCGCCTCGGCAATTTCATGGACAGCCGGTTGTGGCGACTGCTGCTGGCACCCGGTCGCGGCATCGGCCGTCTGGTCACCGGCGCGATGGGCCTGGCCATGAAGGCGCTCTCGACGGTGCTCGGCTCCCAGATGCTCGGTGACGCAGCCAGTTTCGTGCAGTCCCTGGATTCGACGTTCGGCGGCTTCCGCGAGAAGGCCGACCGCACCTACGAGCTGCTCAAGCGTGACGGCACGCAGTTCGTGGTCGTCTCGGCCGCAGAGCCCGACGCCCTGCGCGAGGCGTCGTTCTTCGTCGACCGGTTGTCGCAGGAGAAGATGCCGCTGGCCGGCCTGATCCTGAACCGGACCCATCCGATGATGTGTGAATTGGGGGCCGACGCGGCCACCGACGCCGCTGATCGACTGGCCGCCGACGGTGATGAGCTGACGCCGGCCGTGCTGCGGATCCATGCCGACCGCTCGGTGACGTCCAAGCGCGAGGTTCGGTTGCTGTCCCGGTTCACCGGGGCCAACCCGCACGTGGCGCTGGTGGGGGTGCCTTCGTTGCCGTTCGATGTGTCGGACCTCGAGGCGCTGCGCACCATCGCCGACCAGATCACCGGCGAAGTCAAGGCTGACTGACGGGGTACTTCATGCGCTGAGCCGGATTTCCGGCTCAGCGGTGGCGCGGTCGAACTAGACGGCGCTGCGGTGCTTGCGCTGGGCCGAGAAGAATTCGGCCCAGGAAACCACCTCTGGGTGCTGCTTGAGCAGGGCGCGACGCTGACGCTCGGTCATGCCACCCCACACTCCGAACTCGACGCGGTTGTCCAGGGCATCGGCACCGCATTCGGCAATCACCGGGCAGTGCCGGCAAATGACGGCGGCCTTGCGCTGCGCCGCACCGCGGACGAACAGCTCATCGGGATCAGCCTGGCGGCAGCGGGCCTGCGAGACCCACGCGATGCGCGCCTCAGCCTCAGCTTGGACGACATTATTGACGGGAGCGGTAGCGAGAATTGTCCTGTGAGCTACTGGCTGAGTACTTGCCACCAGCGATCCCTTCGTCACACCGTCTCACGACGGCCCGTTGTTGGCGCAAAACGCTGCTGCGATCTACGCCACATTGCGGTCCACAGTGTTACTTAGATCGCATTGTGTGTCCAAGTTAGGTGGTCAGGGGGCTTTTGCGCAACAGGTCTGAGGCGCTTTTTTGGGACGCCCGTGCCGACGCCCAGCATGAGTCCACGCAGAACGTCACGCGAGCGTCAAAAACGTGATAACTGACCGCGCACGACGCCCGTCGTGACCGGCATCGTTAGTCTGTACCCATGTCCGACCGACCGCAGAGTCGTCCGCCGACGCGTCCCCCGACCGCGGTCACCGTCATCAAGCTCATCTGGTGCGGGATCCTCGCCAGCGTGCTGCTGGCCGCCTTCATGTTTCCCGTCGTGGGCGGCATCGGCCTGATGTCCAACCGGGCCTCCGACGTGGTGGCCAACGGCTCGGCCCAGCTGGTCGAGGGCGACGCGCCGGCCATCACCACGATGGTCGATATCAAGGGCAATCCCATCGCCTGGCTGTACAGCCAGCGCCGCCGCGAGGTCACCAGCGATCAGATTGCCAACACCATGAAGTTGGCCATCGTCTCGATCGAGGACAAGCGTTTCGCCGAGCACAACGGCGTCGACTGGAAGGGCACGCTGACCGGCCTGTCCGGCTACATGTCCGGCAGCGCAGAGACGCGCGGCGGTTCGACGCTGGAGCAGCAGTACGTCAAGAACTACCAGTTGCTGGTCATCGCCCAGACCGATGCCGAGCGGCGCGCAGCCATCGAGACCACCCCGGCGCGCAAGCTGCGTGAGATCCGGATGGCGTTGACGCTCGACAAGACGTTCACCAAGTCCGAGATCCTCACGCGCTACCTGAACCTGGTGCCGTTCGGTAACGGGTCCTTCGGCATCCAGGACGCGGCCCAGACGTACTTCGGCATCGACGCCGCCAAGCTGAACTGGCAGCAGGCCGCGCTGCTGGCCGGCATGGTGCAGTCCACCAGCGGCCTGGACCCGTACACCAACCCCGAAGGCGCGCTGGCTCGCCGAAACCTGGTGCTGGACACCATGATCCAGAACGTTCCGCAGGAAGCCGACGCGCTACGGGCCGCCAAGGAACAGCCATTGGGCGTGTTGCCCCAGCCGAACCAGCTGCCGCGCGGATGTATCGCCGCCGGCGACCGCGCCTACTTCTGCGACTACGTCCAGGACTACTTGGCTCGCGCCGGAATCAGCAAAGATCAGGTGGCCAAGGGCGGCTACCTGATCCGCACCACGCTGGACCCCGACATCCAGAACACGGTCAAGTCCGCCATCGACGGCATCGCCTCGCCGACCATCGACGGCATCGCCAGCGTCATGAGCGTCATCCGGCCCGGCAAGGACAACCACCCGGTGGTGGCGATGGCGAGCAACCGCACCTACGGCCTCAACTCCGAGGCGCGGGAAACCATGCAGCCGCAGCCGTTCTCTCTGGTGGGTGACGGCGCAGGCTCCATCTTCAAGCTGTTCACCACCGCTGCCGCGATGGACATGGGCATGGGCATCAATGCGACGTTGAGCGTGCCGTTCCGCTTCGACGCCAAGGGGCTGGGCAGCGGCGGCGCCAAGGGCTGCCCCAAGGACACCTGGTGTGTCGAGAACGCCGGCAAGTACGGCGGCTCGATGAACGTCACCCAGGCGCTGGCCACCTCGCCGAACACGGCGTTCGCCAAGCTCATCTCGCAGGTCGGGGTGCAGCGCACGGTCGACATGGCGGTCAAGCTCGGGCTGCGGTCCTACGCGCAGCCCGGTACCGCCCGCGCCTACGACCCGAACAGCAACGAGAGCCTCGCCGACTTCATCAAGCGGCAGAACATCGGCTCGTTCACCCTCGGCCCGATCCAGGTGAACGCGCTGGAGCTGTCCAATGTCGCGACGACGTTGGCCTCAGGCGGTACCTGGTGCCCGCCCAACCCGATCGACAAGGTGTTCGATCGGCGCGGTAACGAGGTGTCGGTGACGACCCAGACCTGCGAGCAGGTCGTGCCCGAAGGCCTGGCGAACACCCTGGCCAACGCGATGAGCAAGGACGCCATCAGCGGCACCGCTGCCGGCGCCGCGCAGTCGCAAGGCTGGACCCAGCCCGTCGCGGGCAAGACCGGCACCACCGAAGCCCACCGATCGTCTGCCTTCCTCGGCTTCGACAGCGCCTACGCCGCCGCCAACTACATCTACGACGACTCTTCGACGCCGTCGGACCTGTGCTCGTTCCCGCTGCGTCAGTGCGGCAGCGGTGACCTGTACGGCGGTAAGGAACCGGCAACGACCTGGTTTACGGCGATGAAGCAGTTCACCCCGCCTGGTCTGGTCCTGCCCCCGACCGATCCGCGCTACGTCGATGGCGGTCCGGGTTCCAAGGTTCCTGATGTCGCCGGGATGAGCCTCGATCTGGCCCAGACCCGGATCAAGGAAGCCGGGTTCCAGCTGTCCCCGCAACCTGCGTGGGTGAACAGCACCGCGCCGTCGGGACAGGTGATCGGCACCAACCCGTCGGGTTCGACGATCCCCGGCTCGATCATCACGATCCAGGTGAGCAACGGCATTCCGCCACCACCGCCGCCTCCGCCGCCACCACCGGCGATTCCGGGCATCGACGGCATTCCGCCGATCTCGGTGGGCTCGACGGTGGTCGAGATTCCGGGCCTGCCTCCGATCACTGTTCCGGTACTCGGTCCGCCGCCTCCGTAACCTTTCCCGTGGTTAGGACATCTCTGTGGGCTTGGTAACGATGACCAGCAAGAACAGCCCTTTCGGGGTCCACAGCAAGTAGGCTGGCGCAATGTCTGTCAGCCTGCGCAATGCTGCGGTGACTGCCGCGGGAACGTTCGCCGCCGGAGTCGCCTACGCGTCATTGATCGAGCGCAACGCGTTCTGCGTGCGCGAGATCACGATGCCGGTGCTGACACCCGGGTCGTCGCCGCTGCGCGTCCTGCATCTGAGCGACCTGCACATGATGCCGAAGCAGCGTCGTAAGCAGGCCTGGCTGCGCGAGCTCGCCGACTGGGAGCCCGATCTGGTGGTCAATACCGGTGACAACCTGTCGCACCCCAAGTCGGTGCCGGCCGTCGTGCAGGCCTTGGGTGACCTGTTGTCGGTGCCGGGGCTTTTCGTTTTCGGCAGCAACGACTACTTCGCCCCCAAACCGAAGAACCCGGCCAACTACCTGTTCAGCAAGCACAAACGGATCACCGGAAAGCCGTTGCCCTGGCAGGACCTGCGGGCGGCGTTCACCGAGCGCGGCTGGCTAGACATGACCCACACCCGGCGTGAGATCGAGGTCAACGGCCAACTGATCGCCGTGGCGGGCGTCGACGATCCGCATCTGACCCGCGATCGCTACGACACCGTTGCCGGCCGGCCGAACCCGGCCGCGAACCTCTCGCTCGGCGTGACCCATGCGCCGTACACCCGGATCCTGGACCGCTTCGCCGACGACGGCTACCAGTTGGTGCTCGCCGGCCACACCCACGGTGGGCAGCTCTGCGTGCCGTTCTATGGCGCTGTCGTCACGAACTGTGACATCGACACCTCGCGAGCCAAGGGCGCGTCACGGTGGGGCGCCGGCATGCAGTTGCACGTGTCTGCGGGTCTGGGCACCTCGCCGTACTCCCCGGTCCGGTTCTGCTGCCGCCCGGAAGTGACGCTGCTGACCCTGGTTGCCGCCCCGACCGGCGGTGGTCACGCCGGGATCAGCGCGGACATGACCCTCCCGGCCGTCTCAGCGCGGTGACAACCCGCTCCCCCATCGAAGTCCGCGGTACGGACCGCCGATGGGTGGACAACGCGGTCAGGCTCATCGAGGCCGACGCGCGGCGCAGCGCCGACACGCACCTGTTGCGTTACCCATTGCCGTCGGCATGGAGTTCACGCGTCGATGTTCAGCTGTATCTGAAGGATGAGACGACGCACATCACGGGCAGCCTCAAACATCGGCTGGCGCGCTCGCTGTTTCTGTACGGACTGTGCAACGGCTGGATCGGCGAAGGTACGACGGTCATCGAGGCATCCTCGGGATCCACAGCGGTTTCGGAGGCCTATTTCGCTGCGCTCCTGGGCCTGGACTTCATTGCGGTGATGCCGGCGTCGACCAGTGCCGCGAAGATTGCACTGATCGAATCACAAGGCGGCCGTTGCCATTTCGTCGATGAGTCCTCGCAGGTGTACGCCGAGGCCGAGCAGCTTGCGCAGCAGACCGGTGGCCACTATCTGGACCAGTTCACCAACGCCGAGCGCGCCACCGACTGGCGCGGCAACAACAACATCGCCGAGTCGATCTTCGCCCAGATGCGCGACGAGGCCCACCCGATTCCGTCGTGGATCGTCGTGGGGGCCGGGACCGGCGGCACCAGCGCGACGATCGGCCGGTTCATCCGCTACCGGCGCCACATGACGCGACTGTGCGTGGTGGATCCGGAGAATTCGGCGTTCTACCCGTCGTGGATCCAGGGCGACGATTCGGTGTTCACGGGCGCATCGTCACGCATCGAGGGCATCGGGCGGCCACGTGTGGAGCCGTCGTTCCTGCCCGGGGTGGTCGACGCCATGGTTTCGGTGCCCGATGCGGCTTCCGTGGCCGCAGCGCGCCATGTGAGCCGTGTTCTGGGACGTCGGGTCGGTCCGTCGACGGGGACGAATATCTGGGGAGCGTTCGGACTGTTGGCACAGATGGTGCGGGACGGTCGCAGCGGTTCGGTGGTGACGCTGCTGGCCGACAGCGGAGACCGCTATCAGGACACCTATTTCGACGACGAGTGGGTCAGCAGTCGCGGGCTCGATTTGCCCGCCGCCGCGGGCGCGTTGTCGGAGTTCGAGCGTTCCGGCACGTGGGTCTGACGGCCGGCGTTGAACGCGACGCGGTAGTCGGACGTGGCGAAGAGCCACAGCGCGGCCAGCGCGAAAAATCCACAGTAGAGCAGTGCTCCCAAGCCGGTCATGTCGTCCTCGCTTCGTCGGTCGTTGGTGACTACAACGTCGGCGGGTAGGGAAATTCATCCCTCTAGCTGCAATGATCTGCGCCGCCGGAGGCCGTTTGGCTTCTGACGGCCCTGGTGCGATACGCTGTCGTGGCTTCACGCGGGGTGTGGCGCAGCTTGGTAGCGCGCTTCGTTCGGGACGAAGAGGTCGTGGGTTCGAATCCCGCCACCCCGACAGTGCAAGCAAGGCCCCGACCAGGGATTACGTGGTCGGGGCCTTGCTTTGTCCCTGGCATAAATCCACTGCAGAGACCTTCGTGCGGCCATCGTCGGCGCACAAAATGGGACATCTATGTGCCATATTGGCGAATTTATGCTACTTTTACTGACATGTCTGCATCAGAATCGAGCGACAGTGGCGTGCGCATGCGTACCCGCCGGGCAATCCTCGACGCCGCCGCAGGCATCCTGGCCGCCAGCCCTGCCGCCTCACTCGGCGACATCGCCGCTGCGGCCGGCGTCGGCCGCAGCACACTGCACCGATACTTCGCAGACCGCACCGAGCTGCTCCACGCCCTCGCCAGACACGTCCACGCACAGTGCAATGCGGCGATCGACCGCGCGGAACCCACCTGCGGTCCCCCGCTTGAGGCGCTGCGGCGCGTGGTGGAGGCGCAGTTAGACCTCGGTCCCATCGTTCCGTTCATCTACAACGAGCCGACGATCGTCGCCGACCCGGAGCTCGCCGCCCACCTCGACACTGGCGACGAGGTGATAGTCGAAGTGCTGCAACGGGCTTGCGCAAGCCCGTTCCCCGGCCCGCCGGACTGGCAGCGGCTGGCCTTCTGGGCCCTGCTCGACGCCGGATATCTCGCCCTACGCACCAACAGCGCACCGCGCGTCGAGATCGTCGACGCCATCATGACAAGCCTCACCTCCGGGATCATCAGTAACGAAAATCCCTGATTTCCAACAAAATTCGCAAGGAGTTCGAAATGTCCACGAGCATCGTCGCCGCACCGGCGACGAACCGCGCCCACCGATACCGTTGGTGGGCCCTTGCGGTGCTCATGTTCCCGGTCTTCCTCATCTCGATCGACAACACGGTGCTGGCCTTCGCACTGCCGAACATCGCCGAGGACTTCCGTCCATCTGCCGCCACCCAGTTGTGGATCGTCGACGTGTATTCGCTGGTCCTGGCAACCCTGCTGGTGATGATGGGCAGCCTCGGCGACCGGTTCGGCCGCCGACGGTTGTTGCTCATCGGCACAATAGGATTCGCCGTCGTCTCCACTGCTGCGGCATTTGCGCCCAGCGCGGCGTATCTGGTGGCTGCCCGTGCAGCCCTGGGCGTATTCGGCGCCATGCTCATGCCATCGACCCTGTCGCTGATCCGAAACATCTTCTCCGACGACAACTCTCGCCGATTGGCGATCGCCATCTGGGCCTCGTGCTTCACGGCGGGTTCAGCTCTGGGTCCGATCATCGGCGGCGCGTTGCTGCAGCACTTCCACTGGGGTGCAGTGTTCCTGATCGCTGTCCCGCTCCTGCTTCCCCTGCTGGCGCTCGCGCCGAAGCTGGTCCCCGAATCTCGCGATCCCAATCCGGGTCCGATCGACGCCGTCAGCGTGCTGCTCTCGCTGACCACGATGCTGCCGATCGTGTGGGCCATCAAGGCCGTTGCCCACGACGGATTGTCGACACCGGTGGTTGGTGCGGCCGTCGTCGGAATCGCATCGGGCATCTGGTTCGTCCAACGACAAAACCGCAGCATCACACCGATGTTGGACATGCGCTTGTTCGGGTACGGGCCGTTCACCGCCTCGATCCTGGCCAACTTCCTGTCGATCGTGGGTCTGATCGGCTTCCTGTTCTTCGTCTCGCAGCACCTGCAACTCGTGTTGGGACTGAGCCCACTCAATGCTGGTCTGGTCACCTTGCCCGGCGCCGTGGTGTCGATGGTGGCCGGTATGGGCGTGGTTCGCCTGACCCGCCGCTACGCACCGCAGACGCTGATGATCGTCGGCTTGATCCTGGTCGCCGGCGGCTTCCTGATGATCTTCGCGTTCCGCCATGATCTGACGGTTTCCGCCGTGATCGCGTCGTTCGTCGTACTCGAGTTGGGTATCGGTGTGTCCCAGACCATTTCGAATGACACCATCGTCGCGGCCGTGCCGGCTGCGAAATCGGGTGCGGCATCGGCGGTCTCCGAGACGGCCTACGAACTGGGCGCGGTCGTGGGTACGGCCATCCTCGGCAGTATCTTCACCGCGTTCTATCGGTCGAATATCGCACTGCCCGAGGTACTTACACGCGAGCAGGCAGCCGACGCCGGTGAGAGCATCGGTGGAGCCACCTCGGTCGCGGCAACCTTGCCCGCAGAGCTCGGCGACCGGCTCATCGAATCCGCCCGCACCGCCTTCGATTCCGGGATAGCGCCGACGTCGATCATCGCCGCGGCATTGGCATTGGCAGCTGCCGTGGTGGTGCACGGCGTGTACCGACGACTCGGCTAGACAGCGGGTTTCGGCTCAGCAGCAGGCGTCAACTGCCGCTGAGCGACGGCCCCGCTGATCGAGGTGGCTGTCACGGTCACCAACGCACCGAGGATCAGCGCCGAGGGCTCGCCCGGCCCGAGAAGGTGCATCTGGGTGCCCAGTGTGGCAGCCGCCACCGGTACCCCGAGTTGCGCTGAGGCCAGGACGCCCAGCGAAAGCGGTTGTCCGAAAAGCCTTCCGCTGCTGTGGGCAAGGATCGCCCCGATACCCAGGGCGATGCCGAGGGCGATGTATTTCGGATGCTGCCCCAGCTCTCGAACCTGCAGCGAGGCTCCCAGCCAGACGAAGAACAATGGCGCAAAGAAACCTTCGGTGATGCCGAACAACTGGCGGGCGAGGCGCCGGGGCTCACCGACTGCCGAAAGCACCAGTCCGAGAGCGAAACCCGCAAGCATGATCGACACGTGCGTCGACTTCGCCAGTGCCGCCAAGCCGAACAATGCGATCAAGCTGACCCGCAATTCCAAGGCTAGGTGGCGATGCTCGGAGTACTTGTGCGCACGCTTGAGCCAGCCGCGGGCCTTGACCTCCCGCAGTATCAACAAGAGCACGCCCGCACTCGCAGCGATCGCCAGTGCACCCAATGCGGCCCGCGGCGCACCGGCAGGATTTATCGCCAATGGCAACAACACAATTGATGCTGCGTCGGCAATCGCGATCTGGGCGGTCACGGCCAACACCGACGGTCCGGTCAGTCCCATCGACTCGATCACCGGCAATGCCAATGCGGCCGACGAGGACACCATCAACACCGCATAGAGCGGAGCGTGGCCGGTGCCGAAGAGGTGGGCGATCGCCACGCCGAACACCACTGCCACCGCACCTACCCCGACCGCCCGGCCCAGCGCCTTCGGCAGATCACCACGCAGCGATTGGTCTCGCACCGGCACGTGACTGCCCACCAGGAACATCACGAGCGCGAAACCGATGTCACCGAGCAGGGCGAATGTGGGGTTCTCGGCATCGACGATGCCGAATCCGGTACGCCCCACCACAATTCCTGCGGCCAACTCTCCGACGATAACGGGGATGCCGAGTTTGGGTATCGCCGCCAGCAGCGGTCCCGCCAACCCGATCACGGTCAGCAGCGCCAGTGTGTGGAACCCGAATCCGTCCATCTACCGGCCCGTCAGGACTGCCAGGACACGAGACGGCACGGAATATCCGTGTTCTCGTCGGTCAGGTAGCTGGCGCAGACGCGGTGATAGCCGTCCGCGATCTGCAGCGGCACACCTGAGTGGACTTCGCCGCGCACCAACAGGATCGGGGACAGCTCCTTGCCATCGCTGATCTTCTGCAAGTCCGAGTGGACGTGATTGTTGGATTCGGGCAAGAGCGGCAACTGCGCGGCCCGCAGGATGTCTTTCGCCTTGCGCGTGGTGGTTGCGACCGCCTTCATCGCGGTGACTGTCTTGGCCACTTCCCCTTTTCCCGCCAGCAAGGTCAGGTAATCGGTCGCCGCGTCATAGTCGTGGTCTTCGGGGCTGTCCAGCCACTTCACTGCCATCGGATCACCCTAGGACGCGCCGGCCCTCGTCGGCGGCCAACCCTGATCCGAGTTTCCTGACAATCCGAGGGTTGCATCGCGATAGTTTCCGATATATCGTTAATGCATCGGAAGCGCACACCGCGCTTCCCGCCCGAAGAGAGAAGCACTACATGACCAACCCATTCACACCCCCCGACGGCCCATTCACCGGCCGCCCCTTCGGCGGGCCGCGCTCGTTCGGCCGCCCTGACATGCCGTTCGGGTTCGACCCCGACACCCGCCGCGAAATGCACGAGCAGCGCCGCGCTGCCCGCCGCGAAATGCGCGAACACATCCGTGACCATCGCGGCGACGCCGGCTTCGGCTCCGGCTTCGGATTCGGACCCGGAGGTTTCGGACCGGGCTTCGGCCCTGGTTTCGGGCCGTTCGGCCCCGCAGGTCCGGGCGGACCCCGTGGCCGCGGAGGACGCAGCCACGGTGGACGCGGGCGCTCCGGCGGACGTAGCCGACGCGGCGACGTGCGGGCCGCCATCCTCAAGCTGCTCACCGAGCGGCCGATGCACGGCTACGAGTTGACCCAGGAGATCGCTGCCCGCAGCGAGGGCCTGTGGAAGCCCAGCCCGGGCTCTATCTACCCCACGCTGCAACTGCTGGTCGACGAAGGTCTGATCACCCCGGCCGAGAGCCACGGCAGCAAGAAGACCTTCGAGCTGACCGAAGACGGCCGCACGGCCGCCGACAAGATCGAAACCCCGCCATGGGAGGAGATCGCCCAGGACGTCGACCCGGCAACGGTCAACCTGCGCGCCGCGCTCGGCCAGTTGTTCGGCGCGGTGGCGCAATCGGTGCACACCGCCAATTCCGAACAGCAACAGCGCATTCTGGACATCGTCAACGCCGCTCGCCGCGAGATCTACCAGATCCTCGGTGAGGACTGACCGGCCGCGATTTCCGCGCGCTAGCCTCAATTACATGACGGTGCACGCACTCGGTCAGTATCAGGTCCACCGCGTCGGGTTCGGGGCCATGCAATTACCCGGACCCGGCGTCTTCGGTCCACCCCGTGATCATGACCAGGCCATCGCGGTGCTTCGCAGAGCCGTCGAGTTCGGCGTCAACCACATCGACACGTCGCAGTTCTACGGCCCGAACGTCGCCAACGAATTGATCCGCGAGGCGCTGTACCCCTATCCGGCCGATCTCGCTCTGGTCAGCAAGGTCGGCGCCCGCCGCGATGCACACGGTGGCTGGCTGCCCGCGCAGCAGCCCGATGAATTACGCAGTGCCATAGAGGAAAACCTCACGACTCTGGGAGTCGACCAGCTGGCAGCAGTGAATCTGCGAGTGATGGGCGCCGACGAAGATCCAGGCAAGCCAGGGCCGGTTGATGCCGAATTGTTCGACCGCCAACTGACCGCCATGATCGCCGCCCGCGATGAAGGTCTGATCGGTGGGATCGGCTTGAGCAGCATCACCATCGAGCACCTGAACATCGCGTTGCAACGCACCGACATCGTGTGCGTCCAGAACGCCTACAACCTGGTGGACAAGACGTCGCAGCCGATTCTGGACGACTGCACCGAACGCGGGATCGCCTTTGTGCCCTTCTTCCCGTTGGGTTCGGGGTTCAATCCACGCAATCCCGTGCTGGGCCATCCCGAAATCATCCGGACTGCACAGGAATTGGAACGGACTCCGGCTCAGGTCGCGTTGGCCTGGACGCTGGCCACGGCACCGAACGTCCTGCTGATTCCCGGCACGTCCTCGGTGGCACATCTGGAAGAGAACCTTGCCGTGGCGGATATCGAAGTACCGCAGACCCTGATCGACGCGCTGCGATGAGCGCCCTCGATCGAATGCCTCGCGGCGGTCCGAACGCCTCATGCCTCGACCGACTGCTGGAGACCGACCGACCGGAGTACCTGGACCGCGACGACGTCGAACCCGCGGTGAAGCGCCAGGTCATCCGGGCGCTGGAGATCACCGGACAGTGGTTCGGCAACAACGACCGGTTCGCGCATATTGCGCTGGAAGAGATCGTGGACGTCCCGGATCCCCGGATTCTCGAACTGGGTTCAGGGCACGGCCGACTCGCCGCAAAGCTCGCGGAGATGCATCCCACCGCCACGCTGACCGTCACCGACATCGACCCCGACTCGGTCGCCGCGATCGCGGCATCCGAGTTGGCAACAGATCCGCGAGTGAGCGTGCGCGAAATGGATGCCACCGCAATCGATGCCGCCGACAACTCGTTCGACTTGGCGGTGTTCGCGCTGTCGTTCCACCATCTCCCGCCCGCCGCCGCGGCGAAGGTGCTCTCCGAGGGCACCCGGGTGGCCGGCAAGTTCGTCATCATCGATCTACCCCGGCCACCGTCGCCGCTGCACCTCATCCAGCTGGCCGCCATGCTGCCGCTGGCCCCATTCGTCCCCTTCATCCACGACGGCCTGATCAGCTCCCTGCGGACGTACAGCCCGGCCGCGTTACGTGCGCTCGGCGCTCATGCCGGAGTGAATGTGGAGCTCCGCGGTGGGCCGTTCGAGCCACAGGTCGTGATCGCCACCGCCGGTACGTTGGAGCCATGACCAACAACGAGGTGATGGACTGGGACAGCGCCTACCGGCAGGAGGCAGGGTTCGACGGTGCGCCACCGTGGAACATCGGTGAACCGCAGCCCGAACTTGCCGCTCTGATCGCGGAGGGAAAGGTACGCGGCGAGGTGCTCGACGCGGGCTGCGGATACGCCGAGCTGGCGCTGACGCTTGCCGCCGACGGCTACACCGTGGTCGGCATCGAACTCACCCCGACGGCCGTTGCCGCCGCGAAAAAGGCAGCCGCCGAACGTGATCTGCCCAATGCCACTTTCGTCCAGGACGACATCACGTCGTTCACCGGCTTCGACGGCCGCTTCGACACCATCATCGATTCGACACTGTTCCATTCACTTCCGGTCGAGGGCCGCGACGGCTATCAGCAATCGGTGTATCGCGCGGCTGCTCCCGGCGCCGTCTACTACATCCTGGTTTTCGCCAAGGGCGCCTTCCCCGCCGAGGCCGAACAGAAGCCCAACGCGGTCGACGAAGCCGAATTACGCACGGCGGTAGGCAAATACTGGGAGATCGACGCGATCCGGCCGGCGTTCATCCACGCCAATGTCAATGTCGGTCCCGCCGGCGCCCCGTTCCCGATGCCACCGCACGCACGCGACGAGAAGGGCCGCATAAAGATGCCTGCCTATCTCCTCACCGCGCACAAGGCCTGAATCACCCCGAGGTCAGCGCACGGGCAAAGGACTCCAGTTCTTCGCCCGTGACGTCGACATGTGGCGACACCCGCAGCACCGGCGTTGTCAGTTCGAACGGCGCCCGGTCGATACCGACAGCCGTGGTGACGATGTTGTGTTCGGTAATCAACCTCGCGCGCACCGCGATCGGGTCGGCACCGCGAGTCGGTTCGAGGGTGGTGATCGCGCTCGGCTCGTCGACGTTCTCGACGACCCGCCAGCCCCGCAGGTCGGCGAGAACGGTGCGCGTGAGCTGCCCCACCTCGGCCAGCCTGCCCCTGATCATCGCCGGGCCAGCGATCAGATGCTCGCGCACGGCCACCGAAAAACCCACGCGCGCTGCCACGTTCATCTCGCCGAGATCGAGCCGGCGCAGCACCGGCAGCGGTGATCCCCACTCCGGCAACGGGATTCGCGGCCGGATCCGGTGCGCCAACTTCGACCCGATGACCAGCACACCGACACCTCGCGGACCCGCGAGCCATTTGCGCGACGATGAATAGATCACGTCCGGCGTCACCGCACAATCGAGATGACCGAGCGCCTGGGCAGCATCGACCACCACCGGGATCTCGAGTTCGCGGCACAGCGCGACCAATTCGGCGAGCGGTTGCGCCACTCCGCGGTGACTCCCCAACGCAGTAAGGTGGACCATGCCGGGCCGTGCGGCCCGTAGTGCAGTCCCTGCCGCGGCAACATCCAGCCGCCCCTGCTCGTCAGCCGGGAGCTGGCGCAGCTCAAAATCGTTGGCGCGCATGACAATCAGGTTCGGCCCATATTCGCCGGGCAGGCACGCCACCGTCTTGTCGTCATCCCAGCTGCTCAGCAGCAGGTCGAGTGCCTTGGACGAGCCCGTGGTGAACACCACGTCGTCAGCGCTCATGCCGGTCAACTCCGCGACCCCGGCACGTGCTGCGTCCAGTGCCGGTTCGGCCGCCTCGGCCGCAACATAGCCGCCGATTTCCGCCTCTTTGCGAGCGTGGATCACGCCGGCGTCGATGACCCCGAAGCTCTGCCGGGAACAGGCCGCACTGTCGAGGTGCAGACCTGCCGGTTGCGGCCGCGCAGCCCCCCACAGGCGCCCGATACTCACCGCAGCTAGGCCTTCACTGCGAGTGACACACCGAAATCACCGGCCGGGTCGGTCCACCACTGGACCCGCTCCAACCCAGCAGCTGACAATTCGCTGGCAACACCCTCTGGCCGGAACTTGCACGACACCTCGGTCAGCATCTGCTCCCCCGCCTCGAACTCCACCGTCAGGTCGAGTCCGGATATCTGAACTTGTTGTGCCACAACAGACCTGAGCCACATCTCCATCCGCTCATGGTCCGGGTTCCATCGTGCCACATGGTCGAACGCAGCGAGGTCGAAATTCGCATCGAGTGCCCGGTTCACCACAGCCAGGACGTTGCGGTTGAACTGCGCGGTGACGCCCCGCGCATCGTCATAGGCCGCGACCAGACGGGTGGTGTCCTTGACCAGATCGGTACCCAACAGCAGGGCGTCGCCCGAGCGCATCGTGCCCGCGAGCGTCTCGAGGAATGTTGCCCGCGGCTGTTCGGTCAGGTTGCCGATGGTTGACCCGAGGAACACGATCAGCCGACGGCCGGCCACCGGGATCTCCCCGAGGTGCTGCTCGAAATCACCACACACGCCGAGCATCTCCACTCCCGCGTATTCGTCGGACAGCTCGTCGAGGGCCGTGCGCAACACACTCTGGTCGACATCGAAGGCCACGAACCGGTCCAGACGTCCAGCGGAGTGGAACGCGTCGAGCAGTGTGCGCGTCTTCTCGGACGTGCCGCTACCGAGTTCCACCAAGGTGTCCGCACCCGACCTCGTGACGACGTCCTTGGCCACGGTCCGCAGGATCTGCATCTCGGTGCGGGTCGGGTAATACTCGGGCAGTCGCGTGATCTGATCGAACAGATCACTACCCACCGAATCGTAGAACCACTTGGGTGGCAATGACTTCGGAGTCTGGGACAGTCCGTCGAGGACATCCGCCCGCAACGCCACCGGCGCCCAGTCAGCGCTGAGATGATTGACCAACGACGGTGCGACCTTGATCGGAGTCATCGTCGATTCCTTTCGTACGGCTCGGTATTGCTCGGGGCTGTTGATCAAAGTGGGGTGCAGGTGACGCCGCGGCTGGTCACTTCGACCAACTGCCGGTCAGGAATGTCATGCCAGTCGGGGTCATCGTCGTACGGTTCGCTGGCCACCACGACGCCGTCGGCCCGCTCGAGCACCGACAGGGTGTCCCCCCAGGTGGTGGCCAGCAATCTGACGCCGTCGGCCGCCAGCACGTTCAGCCGAGCATCCGGGTCCGCGGTACCGACCGAGACAATGGTGTCGGCCAGCCGATCCGGCCCCTCGGCGAAGATATGTGCGGCAAGCAGAGCGCTGTCGACGGTCGACTCCGCTGTTCGCGACACCGGCAGCACCGCCCGGTCGACGACGCCGTTGTGCGACAACAGCCAGGTTCCATCGGTGAACGGAGCCGACGCCGACGGTTCGATCGGCATGCCTACCGTCGCCGACCGGACCGCCGCCACCACGCAGTGACTGTGCAGTGCGGGCGCCACCGAGGCCAATGACGCATCGCCCCACAGCGGCGCGGCGCTTCGCCAGCGTCGAGGTGTGCGGCCGTCGTAGAAACCGATACCCCAGCCATCTGCGTTGAGCCGCCCGTGTGATTGACGACGTGGCGAATAAGACTGCACAGCAAGGCCGTTCACGGGCTCGAGGACAAGCGAGGCCACCGAGACCGGACTCCCCAACCACCCCAGATGACGACACATCTAGACGTCCCAAGCCAGTCGGACACCGGAGAAGATCTGCCGCCGGATCGGATGATCCCAGTTCCGGAAACTCGGTCGCAGGATGCCCGCCGCGACCGCCCACGACCCGCCGCGCAGTACCCGGTAGTCGCCGCCGACCCCGTCGAAGAATGGTTGCGAATAGCGGTCATAGATCATCGGGGTGAACCCCGGCCACGGCCGCAGCGTCGATGTTGTCCACTCCCACACATCGCCCAGCATCTGTTCGACGCCGTACGCCGAGGCACCGGCCGGATACGCGCCGACGGGCGCGGGTCGCAGCGCCCCGCCACCCAGATTCGCCCGACTGGCATCGGGTTCGGCTGCACCCCAAGGGAATTTGCGACGAGTACCGGCAGCCGGATCCCACGCGCAGGCCTTCTCCCATTCGATCTCGCTCGGCAGGCGCGCACCTGCCCATGCGGCGTAGGCCTCGGCCTCGTAGAAGGTGACATGCTGGACGGGCTCGTCGGCAGGAAGGTCTTCGTGGTGACCGAATCGGACCCTGGCGCGGCCGTCGGCGGTCCAGAACTGCGGCGCCGCCAGACCCGACCGCCGCCGATGCTCCCAACCCTCCAGCGACCACCACCGCCGTTGCCGATAGCCGCCGTCTGCCATGAATTCGCGCCATTGCGCGTTGGTCACGGGCACGCGGCCGATGCGGAAGGCAGGTACCTCGACAACGTGCGCGGGGCGTTCGTTATCGAGGGAATAGGGCTCGTCGGCGGCGTCGACGCCCAGGACGAACGGGCCGCCGGGCACGAGAACCGAGGAACCCGCCACCCCGTCGCGCCCGGCAGGCAGTGCGGTTCCGGGACCTATCAGCGGCGCTCCGCTGCGTAGATTCAGTGCCTGCAGCATGGTTTCGTCGTGCTGATTCTCGTGGCTGATCACCAAGGCATAGCGGAATGCAGCGTCCGAGCGGTCAGCCACCCCATCGAGGGCATCAAGGACTTTCGCGCGCACGGTGTCGCAGTAGCCGCGAGCCTCGGTCGGCGGCAGCAGCGGCAGGCCCACCCGACTGGCACGAGAGTGCACGAATGCGTCATACAGGCTGTCGACCGCGGGTGCGAGCAGCCCCGGACGGTTGGGGTCACCATCGCGAAGAAGCCACAGCTCTTCCTGCTGCCCGATGTGCGCCAGATCCCAAACCAACGGACTCATCAGCGGGTCGTACTGACGCAGCAGTTCAGCGTCGTCGAACTCGACCAGCGCCAGCGTGCGACGCCGGGCGTCCTGCAGCCCGCGGGCCAGAAGTTCTCCGGTGCTCAACCATCACCTCGCGCCAATAGCGTCACCGCCGAATCGATGCCGCGGTCAACCACCAGATCCGCGAAGTCGTCGGCAGCACTGCGACCGTCCTGTATCCGATTGAGCAACGCCGCCAGGGGCCCCGTAAATTCCGCAGGCGCCACCTCGGCCACGGCCCCGACGCAACGGACCGCCGCCCTGCGCAGGCGCGGATCCGCGAGGCCGGCCTGCGCAGCTACGTCCCAC
>ERZ650309.263-NODE-263-length-26386-cov-5.816376_pt1 | contig 26386 bp, 19 predicted proteins | sample MGYA00376245_ERZ650309 | MGnify/ENA primary metagenome ERZ650309 (study PRJEB26733, sample SAMN07839294) | wastewater metagenome | biome: urban; feature: wastewater treatment plant; material: waste water | place: USA: North Carolina | collected 2016-04-26 ...
CCAACTATAGCAAAGACCCTGTTTTTACAAAATCTTTGGATGCGGCAGTGGCAAGAAAAGCTACAACCAATGCAGATTTAATTTCTCTTTTTGAAGATGAGTGGAACAAAAATGCGGCAGGAAAATCTTTGGCACCCTTATTTTTAAATCGCAGCAGCGATAAAATAAAATTTGACGCTTCAAACAGTCAGGTTATTGCTTACCTCAGACAGCAATCTACCGAAGCATTTGATAACACTTTTAGGATATTGAGTAGTCGTATAGACCGTTTTGGCGTGTCTTCACCAAATATTAATCCCGACCCACAAAAAGGAATCATCAATATTGAATTGGCAGGAGTAAAAGACCCGGAGCGTGTGCGCCGCTATCTACAAAGCACAGCGAACCTTCAATTTTTTGAAGTATATAATCTGAATGATATTTCAGAGCCATTGCTCAGTGCCGAAAAATCTTTGAGTAGTTTTTTAAAGGGAATGAAAATCGACACTATTGGTACAAAGCAGCCGGATAGTAATAAAGTTGCTTCCACTGCCAGTACAAAAGCTGTAGATACCAATAAAATAGCAACCTTTAATGGTGCTGCAAAAGATACGAATAAAAAGACAACTGCTTCTGCCGGCAAGCCTGGCGTGGATAGTGTGGAACTGATGCGGAAAGAAGCTCCAATCAGAAGTTTATTTGCTGGTGTACCACAACCTCAGCAGGGTAGTGATGGCAAAATGCAGTATCCTGCAAATGTGGCTTATGTACAAAAATCAGATACCGGATTATTAAACCAATATCTGAATATGGATATGGTAAAATCTCAAATGCCAGCAAATCTCGTGTTCATGTATGGCAAACCAGAGAATGCTGCAGAGGGAACTGATAATATTCTATCGCTTTATGCTATCAAGACAATTGAAAATGGACAGGCTCGCTTAGAGGGAGATAAAGTAGAAAATGCCCGTCAGGATTTTGATGAAAGAAGTCGTCCATCCATCAGTATGACGATGAATGGTGAAGGCACCCGTATTTGGGCGCAGATGACAAAAGCAAATGTGGGAAAACCAATTGCTATTGTTTTAGACAATATAGTTTATAGTGCTCCAAATGTAAATGGAGAAATACCGAATGGTAATTCTCAAATTAGTGGCAGCTTTACAACAGAAGAAGCGCAGGATTTAGCTGATATATTGCAGAGTGGAAAGCTACCCGCCCCGGCCAGAATTGTACAGGCTCAGGAAGTAGGTGCTACACTAGGTCAGGAAGCTATAACAGGTGGTAGCATGGCATTCTTGATATCATTTATCATCATTTTTGCCCTAATGCTTATTTATTATAATACAGCAGGATGGGTTGCAAATATTGCTTTAATACTAAACTTATTATTCACCATTGGTGTGCTGAGTGCTTTAGGTTTTACACTTACTGCACCGGGTATTGCAGGTTTGGTACTTACCATTGGTATGGCAGTGGATACTAACGTAATTATTTTTGAACGAATAAAAGAAGAGCTTACACGTGGCAAAGGATATATGCTGGCTGTAAGTGATGGTTATAAACGTTCTTATGCTCCGGTTATTGATGCACACGTTACCACATTTCTTACAGCTTTAATCTTGTTTATTTTTGGTTTAGGTCCGGTATTAGGATTTGCCACAACACAAATGATTGGTATTATTTTATCTTTATTCTGTGGTATTTTAGTATCCCGCCTGATAACAGATTTTTATACCAACAAAAACAGACATTTTGATTACTTTACTTCTATCAGTAAAAAAGTATTCCGTAAGGCAAACTTTAAATTTATTGAGTATAGAAAAATTGCTTATGGTATATCAGTAGTGGTATTGATATTAGGAGTAAGTAGCTTCTTCAATGGATTTGATGAGGGCGTTGAATTTGCCGGAGGCCGCAGTTATACCATTCAATTTGATAAGGTACCAGATGTTTCAAAATTAAGAGCCGATTTAGAAGGCGTATTTGGTGAAGCACCAATCATTAAAACTGTTGGTACTAATGATCAATTAAATATCACTACTGCTTATTTAATAAAAGAAACAAGCCCAACAGTGGACGCTACTGTAGAAAATGCATTGTTTGCAGGATTGAAAAATTATTTACCCGCCGGTACTTCATTCAACGAATATCAAACCAATTTCAAAAAAGGTTCTCAAACAGTGCAGCCATCTATTTCAGAGGACTTGAAGAAGGGAGCTACTAAAGCTACCGTGTTCTCCATTATTATTATTTGTCTGTACATATTTATCCGTTTCAGAGATTGGAGATATTCGATGGGTACAATTGTAGCATTGCTACATGATGTATTTGTAACCTTGGCTGTGTTCAGTTTCCTAAAAGGTATAGTGCCATTCCCATTAGAAATAGATCAGCACTTTATAGCAGCCATTCTTACAGTTATTGGTTTTAGTATGAATGATACAGTAATCGTTTATGACCGCATAAGGGAAGACAGTAAACTAATGAAAGGGGCGAGTAAAACAGAAATCATAAATACAGCCATTAACCAAACTTTGAGCCGTACCATAATGACTTCATTAACTGTATTCCTGACCATATTAATCCTGTTCATTTTTGGTGGAGATGTAACACGTGGTTTTGCATTTGCCATGCTAATAGGAGTTATTACAGGTACTTATTCATCCATATTTGTAGCGGCCCCCATCTTAGTTGACTTTGCTAAAGACAAGCCACTTGGTGAAGCAACAGTTACAAATGCAGGTGACAAAAAACCTGTACCGATAGCCGCCAGATTGAAGAAATAAAGCAAAATTGTATAATACAAAAGAGGCTGTGTCAATAAATTACACAGCCTCTTTTAGTTTAATCTACGATGTAGATTTTTCAACTATTTAAAGTTAGATTAAATTTATCTACTACTTACATTTATACTCTCTATTCTGTAATTTCTCATATTGAGCATTGCCATTTAAAATCTCGGTAAAAAAACAATCCATGTTATCAGCCAGAAACTGGTTGTCGTAAATAGATGGATCATGACCTTGATTTTCTGCTGTGTGTAAAACAGCTTTAATATTTAAAGATTGATATTTAGGAAATAAAGCACCAGATCCAAATGTGGCAGGCATTTCATTACAAGAATATGCATATCCAGCACCATAAGGTGCTATAAGATCCTCAACTCCATGAAAAAAAGTTGTGGGTATTGTATTTTCTGATGTTACAAAGTCAATATTCCCCAAACCTCCCCACATGGCTCCCTGCCCCTTGATGGTATATGAATTTGTAAGATTATTTCCGGATCTGTCAATTGGGCCATACAGGGCATATATATCGGGCTCTATCAATTGAGCTAAAGCATTTGAAACAACCATTGCATTGAGTACCGTACCCGCACCTGCACTGCTACCTCCTGTAAAAATTTTATTAGTATCGATTTTATATTTTTTAGCATTTGCTACTAAAAACCGCAGTGAAGCATTATAATCTTGGATTGCTCTATAAATGGCCATCTTTAACTCTGTACTGTCACCATTACAAATTTCTGGATCCTCGTCTGAATGATTCCATCCTATTCTGTAATCAATGGCTACGCTTATATATCCTTTATTTGCCATTCTTTTACAAATATCTTCGGCCACTTCCTTTGAACCTTTTATATATGCTCCTCCATGTACATGCAGATAAAGTGGATAATTACCATCCCTATCTGCAAAATCTGATGTTGGTGTATAGATATCTAATTTAAGGTCGGTCATAAGGCCATCATAACCTATGTTATTAGCATATTTTATATCTCTTTCAATCGTTCCGAAAAATGGTACTTGCTGATTTATTCTTTCAGTATTTTTAGAACAACTATTAAATACCCAAAGAACTACTAAATACATCAAAAAGGATTTTATTTTCATCAACTATTTTTTTTATTGATTCTACATAAAAGATAAAGTTTAAAATACAATTGACATGCCGAAAAAATCTTAGGATCAAACAATTTAAAAGCCTTTGCACAAAGGGATTTATAGATATGTTAAATTGATAGTAATAAAAATTGGCATAGAAAAAAGAAGTCTGTTATAGATGTAAAACATTTCTATGATAAAATGACATAATCGTATTTTTGTTTTCTAATAGCATTTGTATGATTATAACAGTATTTGGGGCAACCGGTCAAGTGGGAAGGCAAATTGTATCCCAAGCTTTGGCATTTGGACATCAGGTAAGGGCATTTGGAAGGGATGTTTCAAAATTGATTGATGAAGATTTGCGCAATAATAATTTTGAAGCCATACAAGGCTATGTATTTGATAAGAAAGATGTTCGAAAGGCTATACTTGGTAGCGATGCAGTTTTTAGTGCTTTGGGAGGTAGTATGGATATGCAGGATAAAGCCCGGAGCTTAGGCATGAAAAATATTACGGAGCAAATGATAGAGACAGGAGTAAAAAGAATCATTGCAATTGGGGGCAGGGGCGTTTTAAGAGATGACGAATACGAATATTTGATGCATAATCCTGATTATCCAAAAGAATACGTAGTTGTTGGCGAAGAGCATTTACAGGCCTATCTTTTTATGAAAGAGGCAGACTTAAACTATACTTTTTATTGCCCTCCAAATATTATAGATGCAGCACCGGATGGACTATATATTACAAGATCTGATTATCCCCCACAGCCTGATTCCTATCGTATTTTTACTGGCAATCTTGCAATGAGTATGTTACAATCATTTGATCGGAATGATTATATAAAGAGCAGGGTGGGCATCTGTAATCTATCATAGAAAGATTTAAAAAGGTCAATAAACTATTCGATAATCAGTTATTCAAATCCAATTACATATTGTATCATCGATTCTGCTACTTTAGCCGTTTTAGTAAGATAGCTCGTAATTGATAGCTAACCACAATCAAAAATTATGCATTACAAAAGATTATTAATTTTAAACAGTTTCCTACTTTTTGCAACCCTTGGCCATGCACAACTTTATAAAATTAATATAGATGAAAAATACCTTAATGCCTCAATCATAACAGAGGCTACAGTGGTGGATCAATATAGTTTTTGGAATAGTGCCCACACCATGATTTACACTTCCAACACCCTACAAGTACACAAGTTGTTTAAGGGCAGCATGAAAGAAAATACTTTTCAAATTATAACTCAGGGTGGTTCAGTTGAAAACAATAGTGTGGAAGTATCAGAACTATTACAATTGCGAAAAGGGGATATAGGATTATTTTTTTGTATGCCAAATGAATTAGGTATTAAGGATCCAAGAAATAGGAATATTTTATTGGATGTGTATAGCAGTGTACAGGGTTTTTTAAAATATGATGAAACTTTAAAAAATGCATCGGCACCATTTGCAAGATATTCTATTCAAAACTTGTACAAGTACTTAGAAGTTAAGACAGGAAAAACTGCATCTGCTTATACTCCTTTACCTACGGTAGCACCAGAAATAAATACGGGTACTGCGGCAGCATCCATTTCCTCTTTTGCACCGGGCACAGTATATGGAGGTGCTTTGAATGATCCTACCAATAATGTGCTTACCATCAATGGAAATGGATTTGGTACCAGCCCATCAAATAAAGCTGCCGTAAAATTTAAAAATGCCGACAATGACGATACAAATCCAACATACATTGTAAAATATGATGACCCGGAAATTATAAGTTGGTCAGACAATCAGATAAAAGTAAGTGTACCCTCAAAAGCTGCTACCGGAGTATTTGCGGTAACAATTAGCGATGGATCATCCATAAAATCAAATGTGCCGCTTAATATTTATTATAGTGTATTATCAACAAATTTTAGTGGGAGTCTTTTTGAACCCCGGATGATGGATACAGATGGAAATGGTGGCTATACCTTGCAGTATAGCAACAGCCTTGCGGGTATTGGCGTAGATATAACAACAAGCCCAATAAGGGCAACTTTTGAAAGAGCAGTAAAAACCTGGCAGGAAATAGTTGGCCTTAAATACAGTTATGGCGCTTCAGTTTCTACACAAGCTGTAGAAGCATCGGATGATATTAATTTGGTGGTTATTGATAATGAAAATACTACGGTTCCTAAACTGTCACAAGGCGTGTTGGCTATTACGTATAGCTATTTTGCAAAATGTACAGGTCCAAATTTTGATGCACAAAAAACCGGATTTGATATTTTGATTCGAAATGAAAATTATTCTACTGGCAATGTCATATTTACAGACGATCCCTGTTTCCCCGCAAGGGGTGAATATGATTTAGAAACAGTCATATTGCACGAATTGGGGCATAGCCTTAATTTGGCACATGTGTATGATGATGCAGATTTTAGCAGTGGCAATGATTATAATACACTTAATCCTTCCACCCTTATGCATTATTCTATCATAGATTTTTCTAACCGCCGCACACCGGATGGTTCTGCTGTATTGGCAGCACAATATACAATTGCTCCCCAAAGAAATCAGTATGGTAATTGTGGATTAACGAACAGAGAGATGCAACCTGCAAGTACGCTGGTATCCCAATATGATGTATGCCCGGGTACATTTCCAACCACTGCTACACCAAAACAAACTACAGTTTTTATAGACTTGGCACATAGCACTAGTGATATATTGGAAGACCCCGGCTACAAACAAATAAATTGCAACAACAGTGGAGTATATGTAACCAATAATGCATACTATGCTATAAAAACTGAGCCCACACCAAGTCAATCTCTAAAAATTTGCATTTCTGGCTACTCCACCGATCCTAAGGGACAAATAGACTGTTCGCAGCAAGGTGTTAGATTATCATTATTTGATGCAAGTCAATGCCCAGGTGGTGGTTTATTTTCACAATCGGTATATTGTACCACATTCAATGGAGATGGCTCTTTAAATAGTATTCCAAACTTAATAGCCAATCATAATTATCTCTTGTATTTTGATGGCATACGCAATACCAAAGCATTGTTTAACCTTACCATAAATGATACATCTGGTTGTGCAGGTAGAATTGAAAAAGAAATTAGGATAGCTCCAAATCCAATTGAAAATAATTTATATATCAGATTTGAAAATGCTGCAAATAGTAAGTACGAATACACCATATATAATACAGTGGGTCAGCTGGCGATAAGAGGTTCAATGAATATAACATTAGCTACACAAACCTTCTCCATACAAACAGGAAATTTAGCATCGGGTGTTTATTACATTAGATTGACTGATCAATTTGGAAATATCACTACAAATAAGTTGTTGAAGCTAACTAGATGATATTATTATAAATATCTGCATACAATTCCAAATATAGCATTACTACACATTTGGCGGTTTTATTTACGCTTCTATATGCAATATCCATAGTGGCATATCCATAGCGGGCTAAGCATTATGTTTTTTCATCTCAAAAATTTATCTTTGCACCGTTTCCATATGGGTTCTTCCCTAAATTTTTTAAAGTTAAATCAATACAATGGCAGATATTTTTGAGAAATTAGTAAAACATTATGGACCAATTGGTCAGCATGCAGATCGTAGTTATGGTTATTTTATGTTTCCAAAATTGGAGGGTGAAATAGGCAATAGAATGCAGTTTAGAAATAAGGAAGTTATTGTATGGAGCCTTAATAATTACTTGGGCTTGGCCAATCATCCCATGGTTAGAAAGATAGATGCAGATGCCTCTGAAGAGTTTGGCCTTGCATATCCAATGGGTGCACGTATGATGAGTGGCAATACAAATTATCATGAAAAGTTAGAAAAAGAACTGGCGACTTTTGAAGAGAAGGAAGATGCCATATTACTAAACTATGGCTATCAGGGCATTATGAGTACCATTGATGCTATTTGTGGTCGTCATGATATTGTGGTTTATGACGCAGAAAGTCATGCATGTATCATTGACGGTTTAAGACTTCACCCCGGACATAGATATGTTTACAAACACAACGATGTGGAAGATTGTGAAAAACAATTACAAAGAGCCACAGCATTAGTAGAGAAGCAAGGTAGAGGTGGTATTTTAGTCATCACAGAAGGTGTATTTGGGATGGCCGGAGATCAAGGTAAGCTCAAAGAGATTTGTGCATTGAAAAGCAAATTTGAATTCCGCTTATTGGTAGATGACGCACATGGCTTTGGTACACTTGGAGAAAGAGGCGGTGGTGTAGGTGAAGCACAGGGATGTCAAGCCGATATAGATTTATATTTTTCAACTTTTGCCAAAAGCATGGCCTCAATCGGAGCATTTTTAGCCGGACCAAAAGTTATTATAGATTTTATTAGATACAATATCAGGTCTCAAATCTTTGCTAAGAGTCTTCCAATGCCATTGGTTATTGGAAATTTGAAAAGACTTGATATGCTACGCACCATGCCCGAATTAAAAAATAAGTTATGGGAAAATGCTATGAAGTTGCAGAACGGTCTTAAAGAATATGGCTTTGATATTGGTAATACCGATAGTGTTGTTACGCCAATATATATGAAAGGCGATGTGCCAGAAGCTACTGCTATGGTTATGGATTTAAGAGAGAATTATGGTATTTTCTGTTCTATTGTTGTATATCCTGTTATTCCAAAAGGACATATTATCTACAGACTTATTCCAACTGCTGCGCATAATGATGAAGATATACAGCGCACATTAGATGCATTTAAAATAACAAAAGAAAAGTTAGACGCTGGTGCATACAATGTAGAAGCCATTCCAAATATGGCAGATGCTCGATAAAGCCTGATAAAAAAATGATAGAAAGACTGTTTGTAATGAGCAGTCTTTTTTAGTTTAGATATCTAATCAAACCAATAGATGCGCCAAACCCAGTCACAGATAAATTGCCTGCACCCATCGGTCTCAATGGTAATTTATAATATGGCTCAACTCTGAGCTTAGTATTGTTAGTAATCTCCCTATCATAACCTGCAGATATAAGAAGATGACTAAGTATTTTGGCCGGTGCTTTATCGTATTCCCTATATATAGAGACTTTCTCACGATATCTATCAATTTCGTAGGTATAGTTTTGCTGATGTAATATGGTTATGTTAGTACCTGCTGCAAAACTAAAATTATTCTTTTCGGATTTAGTAACCGAATACCGTATCATAAAGGGAACTTCAGTAATTCTGTTGTAAGCCCTCAAACTCACAATTTTAGCCTTATCCGTCAAATTGAAATTACTTCTATCATAATAGGCTCCATTCGATTTATAAAAAATATTATTCCTTCTTACCCCGGTTTCAAAAGATAGTTTATTTGAAAACTGGTATCCCGCAATAAGTGAGAAACTACTACCCACATTTGTAAAACCTGATTTTTTTACACTCGAAAACTCTGCAGAAGCTGTAAGACCCATATACATATTTTCAATAATTGGTGTTAGGCTGCTTTTAAGAACCGTACTCTTTTTTCTACTATAAGAAAAGTTATTTGCTATATCAATATTTAAAGGTTGATGTATTTGATCAATATTTGAAAGACTCAAGCGGTCAGGGCTTACCAATGTATTTGTTGGAGTAATTAATGACTCTATAGGTTCAATGGCTGCATCCTTATCAATTGAATAATTTGATAATTTTAGTAGATCAGCTACATCACCAGGACTTGTTTTTATTTTATCCAAATGAGCAGATATGGCATTGATTGTGATATCATCTTTTATTGAAGAGTTTATAGCTCTATTGTATTGTGAGTTAGTATGCTCCAAATCCATGCTTGCCCCATGTTGAGAGGGTTTACCATTTTTAATTGCAACACTTTTATTTGATAGTGCATTCAAAGTATCGGAATCATGATTTGTACTTTGAGGCTTAATTATTTTTTTGGGTGCATCTGTTTGTTGAGTAAGTGCCCTTTTAGCAGTTGATTCATCAAAATAATATTGATTCCAAGCAATAAATCCTGCAAAAGCAATGGTCAGGAAAGCAAGTAAAACGGAATATTTTTTAAAGGAGTTTGGCTTCTTTTCATATAACGCATTAGTGTGCTTATTAGAAAGTTTATGCTCCACTTTATGCCATTCTCCTTTTCCTGTTTTTAAAGGATATTCTTCGGCGGCACGCTTAAATAAATTGTTTATATCGTTATCCCATTCATTCATCTGTCAGAATCTGTACCTGCATATAATTTTTTTATTCGTTTCATCAAATGCGCCCTTGCCTTCCATAAGCTCGACTTTGATGTTCCAATTGATATTCCCAACATTTTAGCAATTTCATGGTGCTTATAACCATCAATAATATAAAGATTAAAAACCAACCTATATGACGGTGGCAACTTTTTAATTTCTACAATCAATTCTTTATAAAGCAATTTATCATCAGCATCATAAACTGTGCTTTCATCCACCCATATTTGCTCAGGATATTCAATGGTAAATGATTCAACATGATTTTTTCTTAATTCATCAATGGCTGTATTAACCATTATACGTTTTACCCAGCCAATCATTAATCTTTCATTATCAGACAATGTGCTTCCTGTAAAATTGAAAAGATGTATGTTGTTGAAAATTTTTATAAATCCATCATTTACCAGATCTTTTGCTTTTTCATAATGATTAACATATCTAAAAATTATTTTTAGCGCATAACCATAATAGCGCTCATAGTAGAGCTTCTGATATGGTGCATCATGCCGCTTACACCCGTCTGTTATTGTAATTACAGACTCCACGGCATTATCTTTTAATGTATAAGTACGTAATCATAAAAATCGGGTTGCCTTGTAAATCTTTTTATTTGGCTGTTAAAGTAATAAAAAAAATAGTCTATGTATCATTTTGGTATAGTTTTAGAAAAAAATTACAGCTATGATAAAAAAATTACTCCTTCTTTTTTTTGGAATAATTTGCCTACAGGAAGGCAAAGCGCAAAATGTTCAAGACTTTTTTTTCAACCTTTATACTGATAGTTTAAAAATTGGCACATTCAATTATATCAATGTAGATGCATTACTCACTTCAGGCAGCTATTATCCATTAGACAATAAAACAGTAGAATTTGTAAGTAGTGCTGGTACATGGGATGGAAATAGCTTATTCCTGGATACCAGTTTTAAAGCAGATTCGGTGGTAATAACAGCTACGCTGAAAAAGAATAAAAACCTGCAAAAAACTGTTACCATTTTTATCAAGAAGGGAGAAAGTGCATACAAAGTGAAAACTGAAAAAGAACTATTAGATGAAATGAATAAAAGAAAACCCCGCAAGTAGAATTATTAGGAATAAAAAAGAGGCTATCTATTAAGATAGCCTCTTTTTTTATGTGAGATGTAATTTACTTCGTATAAGATTTTACTAAGAAAACACAATCTTCAGATTTTTTAATTTGCTCCACTCTATTTATTCCTTTTAGGCCGAGATTGTTGGTTACTTTAATTTTTGCAGCACTAGTATCAACTGCTCTGGCTGCTTCAATCAGTGCAAAAATATTTTTTGATTTGATGGCAAATACCACACCTTCGGCTTGCTGTAATTTATTACTCACTACACCTATGATTTCGCCGGATTTATTAAAAACAGGGCTTCCACTATTTCCGGGATTTGCATTGAGCGAAACCTGTAAACTAAGCGTATCGCCATCAAAACCACTTTTGGCACTCAGGTATCCTTGGCTATATACAATTTCATCTCTTGGATAACCCAATGTAAATAGTTCTTCACCCAAGTCTGCAGTGTTTTTGCGTATGCTATAAGGAATACTTGCGAATGGCTTAAAATCCTTGTCTTCGATTTTTAGCAAAGCCAAATCTTTCTGTACATCCACACTTACAATGGTGGAATTAAATTCCTCTCCTTTTGCATTTACTAAAATAGCTCCATTGCCTTTTAAAACGTGGGCACTTGTAATCAAAAAACCTTTTCCATCAATTAAAAAAGCAGTACCGCCGTTGGTAACAGTAGAACCCTTAGGCACTTTTGTACCAATCTCTTTGATACGAGCATTTTGCACCTGCTGTGTTTTTTGAACCTGATCAATTTTATGACCCAACTGGGTAAGTTGCGATGAGGAAACATTTGGTGATAAGTAATTGACCAAACCACTAATTACTAAAGCGGTAACCCCTGCAATAGAAGCAGCAATAGCAATATCCCGCTTGTATCTGTGATACATTTGAACAACCTTACCCTTGATAGTAGGTGCTGCTTTTTCTGAATAAATAATGCCCTGCTCTTCCAGTTTCTGATGAGATAAATGTAAACTATGACGCAAACTACGTGTAGCTGCATAATCATCCATCTGATGCAGGAATAATTTATGTTCTACTACCATCTGATCCACTTCTGGATTTGATTTGCGTAGATTTTCAAAAAACGCCAATTCTTCTGGAAGCATCTTGCCTTCCAGATAACGTTCAATGCTGTTTAGTAAAAGTATATCATCCATTACTCACCTATATTATATTGTGCAAAAAATAATTTTTTCAATCGCATGAGACATTTATATTTTTGATTTTTAGCGTTGTCGGCATTTGTGTAACCGAATGACGCTGCAATACTGCCCATATCCTTTTTTTGTATATAAAAAGATTCTAATAAACTTTTACAAGGTTCTCCTAAGCTGGTCATTGCCCGTTCCATAATGGCAAATTCCAAATTCCTTTTTTCGTGGTATTCCAAGTCTTCTTCCACAGAAACCACCTCTTCAAGGCTTTCAACCGATCCACCATATCTTCCAGATTGTTGTAATCGCTTAAGCCAAAGCCTCCTGCATACGGAATATACATATGTCTTAATTTGACAGGTTAATACAAAATTGTCACTCCTCGCTTTTTCGTAGAGTGTTATCATTGCTTCCTGGAAAATATCACGTGCATCATCATAGCTGCCGCTATTATTTTGTATCAGGGAAAGAATAAGGTTAAAATTCTCTTTATAGATTATATCAATCGACTTTGAGTCATTGTTCACCAACCCTTTCAGCAATGTTTGTTCGTTGAAATCTGATTTCACGTACAGGTTTTAATTCAATAATGGTTCAAAAGTAACCCATGAGCCAGCCTAAAAAATAATTTTTAATTTTTTTAGCTTTCTGGGTTACCTTATTTAAGATTCAGTATTAATATCAAATTTCATAACAAAAATTAAAAAAAATTAGAATGAAAAAGTTGTTATTCGTTTTAGCTCTTGGCGCATTTGCCGCTTGTGGTACTGAAGAAGCTACTGATGCTGTAGAAACTGCTACTGATGCTGTAGAAACTGTTGATTCAGCTGCTACTGCTATTGTTGATAGCGCTGCTGCTGTTGTTGATAGTGCTGCTGCTGTTGTTGATAGCGCAGTTGCTCATTAATTAGAACATTAAGCCCAGCTTGCGGGTAGAAGATATTTATGATTTTCATATGGCAAGCAATCGTTAGAATGCGTCCCGTTTCTACGGGATGCTTTTTTTTAGTGATATACCACTCTTGTTTTGACGCATTGTAATAAACATGTGAACCTATATTTTATTGTTTAGATAATTAAGCACCATTGCCAATTATATATTTGGGCATTGATACATAAGCAATCCGTATCTCTGAAGAAATATGTTTCATACCGAAAACTCAATTCTAACTTTAACATACTTACACCTTAACTTCGCAGCCTCTTATTTAAAATTATTTGATAGCCATTAAGCTATCTTATTCCAAAAAATTATTTATAATGTCATTTGAAACTCTGGGTATTGAAAGCAATCTATTAAGTTCAATAACTGCTTTAGGATTTACCCAGCCAACACCTATTCAAGAAAAAGCTATACCTGTTTTGCTCAGCGGTACAAGAGATTTTATTGGTCTGGCACAAACCGGAACGGGAAAAACAGCCGCCTTTGGCTTGCCACTTCTTCAGCTTATTGATAAAGATCAACCCATAGCTCAGGCTCTCGTAGTATGCCCCACCCGTGAACTTTGTTTACAAATCACAAAAGACTTAGAGAACTTTAAAGGAAAATATAAAATACGTGTTACGGCTGTATATGGTGGATCATCTATAGTCATGCAAATTAGGGATTTAAAAAAGGGTACTCATATCGTAGTGGCTACACCGGGCAGGCTTATTGATTTAATAGAAAGAAAAGCAATTGACCTTAGCCGCATTCACTATGTGGTATTGGATGAAGCAGATGAAATGCTAAATATGGGTTTTAGAGATGATATTGAATTTATTCTTGGCAATACACCCATACGTCAAAGTACGTGGCTATTTAGCGCCACTATGCCACCGGAAGTAAAACAGGTAAGCCGCAAATACATGCAGCAGCCATTTGAAGTAACGATTGGCAAGGCAAATGCTGCCAACACAAATATTGATCACCAATTTTATCTCACTTCACATGTAAATAGGTATCAAACGCTAAAGCGAATCATTGATTTTAATCCCGGTATTTATGGAATCATCTTTACCCGCACAAAAGCAGATGCCCAAGAAATAACTGAGAAATTAATTAGAGAAGGCTATGATATTGAAGCACTTCATGGTGACCTTACGCAACCTCAGCGGGATAAAGTAATGTCAAGGTTTAGAGAAAAAAATCTTCAATTGCTGATTGCTACAGATGTGGCTGCCAGAGGAATAGATGTGCAGGGCATTACGCATGTTATCAATTTTGAATTGCCCGATGATACTGAAGTGTACACACATAGAAGTGGCCGTACCGGAAGGGCTGGCAATACAGGTGTGTCTGTTTCTATCGTTACGCCAAAAGACGTGTATAGACTTCGATCTGTAGAGCGCATGATCAATACGAAAATTCATAAAATGGATATTCCATCCGGTAAAGATGTATGCCGGAAACAGTTCTTTCATTTTATTGATAAATTACTAAAAGCAGATATCAGCCACGGCGATTATGAAAATTATTTGCCCACTCTCAGAGAAAAATTTGCTTCCATAGATAAAGAAGAAATATTACAGCGTGTAGCAGCCTTAGAGTATGATCGCTTTGTAACTTATTACGAAAACGCAGCAGACCTGAATATAAGAGAGAGAAGCAGTACGGACCGCAATAGTAGATCTTCCAGCAGAAATCGTGAACGTGAATCACAAGAAAGAAATTTCAACCGTGCTGATTCACCAAATGGAGGCGGTAGTTCATACCAAAAACTTTTTGTAAACCTTGGTACAAAAGATGGATTTTATAAAGCCAGTTTTCTACAGTTTATATTAGATATGAGTGACCTTCGAAAAGATGTGCTTGGCCGTGTAGATCTAAAGGAAATGAATAGCTGGATTGAAATTGAAGGCAGTGCTGCCAATAAGATGGTAAAATCTTTGGATGGAAAAAATTTCAGGGGAAGAAAAATCAGGATGAATCAAGCGTAGTATTTGCTGAAATGCTTATGATTGTTGGGTTTTTGTTAGATACCTATCTACAAAAGTTTGCATAAATCCTTGGTAGCAAAAATATTGTTCATACAAACTTCTGGCATACTGTTGTAGTTGTAATAATGTATGTTCAGAATGAGCCGCATAGTGGGCTGCTATGATTTTGTCTGCTTCATAAATCCTGTTTTCTGGTACCATGGGAAATACTTCCCAATCAATCATTCCCTGAAAGGGCAAAAGATCATTACTTCTTATAGTAACAGGAATGCGGCCTGCGGCTAATGTTTCATAAAAGCGTACCGAAAAATTTCCCGTACCTCTATAGCATATTATATATAAAGACTGCTGCATGTTTTCAAAATAACGTAGTGATAAAGCTTCCTTTTCTGTAGCATGACTTGCACCTCCACGATATTTTTTTTCTAAGATAAAATTGCATGCTATTCTTGTGGAATGTTGTAGGGAATTCAAAATTTTTGAACGGGTATAAGATGCGCTTCGCAAAGGTGGTGCCTCATTGCTCCATTTGTCGATTGACCGTTTCAATTGTTGTTTAATTACCCTGGCATAGTCTGTATATTTTTTTTCCCATCCTGCATAAGCCTGACCGCAAAAACCGCAAAGTGGTAAAAGTGATTTTGTATGGTGATAACTAATACTGCCATGATAATATTTATCCTTTGGATCTGGAAAGAAGTTTGGATAAATTTCAAGATTACTTTTTGACAAAGGATTAAAAATGCCGTGCACAAATAAATCATATACACCAAGTGGGGGTATTAGTGCTAGGTCACCCGCACTAAAATAAACAGGTTGAACATGGGCTTCAATTGCCTGCTGATGAAATGCTTTGAATTCATGGAGTTTGTTATTTTCTTTATAATATTCTACATAGTAACAAGGCAGCATAATATCTGCATCCGCCAGATGCTGTACCAATTGAACACGCTCTGTCCATGCACCAAATTCAGCAGCTTTCTCTATAAATGAATGAGCTCCATTTTTGAAAGGATAAATGGGTGGCACCATTCTTTTCCTATGTACATCATCATAGCTATCGGGTACGTATATATGTAAAGTAGATTTCAAAGTTTCTTATAGTCAATCAGCAATGGGGCAATGTATATAAACATGATATAATGCAAAGTAAATAGACAATTATCAAAACAAACATTACAATGCAATCTATGACTAACCACCATGTATAATATAACAGTAGGTGATCACCAAATTCATAGCACATGTTCACGAAAGGTTAATTTCCCGATCTCGGATGTGCCGCCATTTGTTCTAAAAACATTTCCACTTGTTTCATAGTGATCATACTATCTGCCACTATAAAAAAGTTTTTACCTACCTGTTTAAGTTTTGCTTTAATGGTAGCTGTTTGCAGAAAATGAAGAATGGCTTTAAATGTGGCGGTTTCAAAATAGGGACTGTCATTCTTATTGATAAAATAGCAGCGTAATACTTTGTCCTTCACCGTCATTTTTTCGAAACCCAATTTTACTGCATGCCTACGGCAGCGAATGGTTGTAAATACATCTTCCACAGGCTTGGGTGCAGGCCCAAAACGATCAGTCATTTCTGTATGTAGCGCAGTCAGCTCTGCTTCATCCGCAGCATTGTCTAATCGTGTATACAGCGACAGTCTTTCTGTAATACTTTCTACATAATCATCCGGTATAAGTATTTCAAGATCAGTATCAATGGTACAATCACTTACATAATCATCCTGTCTGCTTATTTCATCTTTAAATACATCCTTAAAAGCACTGCGCTTTAACTCTCTAATGGCTTCATCCAAAATTTTCTGATAGGTTTCAAATCCAATGTCAGTAATAAATCCTGTCTGCTCACCGCCCAATAAATTTCCCGCTCCACGTATATCCAAATCACGCATCGCAATTTGAAATCCACTACCCAGGTCACTAAACTGTTCGAGTGTTTGTAAGCGTTTTCTACTATCGGCCGGCAGTGTACTTACTGGAGGTGCCAGTAAATAGCAAAATGCTTTCTTATTGCTTCTACCCACACGGCCACGGAGTTGATGCAGATCACTCAATCCAAATTGGTGCGCATTGTTGATGATGATGGTATTTACATTGCTGATGTCCACACCACTCTCCACAATATTAGTACAAACCAGCACATCATATTTTCTATGAATAAAATCAAGGATGCGCTCTTCCAAAACATGGCCCTCCATTTGCCCATGTGCAAAATCTACACTCAAATCCGGACAAAGCTGCCTGATAAGTGCACACATATCCGCAAGTCCTTGTATGCGATTATAGATAAAGAAAACCTGGCCACCACGCTCTGTTTCATAATAAATAGCATCTCTGATTAACTCCTGATTAAACACCTGCACTTCGGTTTGTATGGGCTGCCTATTTGGCGGAGGTGTGTTGATGACACTGAGGTCTCTTGCACCCATAAGGCTGAACTGCAAAGTACGTGGAATAGGCGTGGCAGTTAGCGTTAAGCAATCTACAGTAGTTTTTAATGTCTTTAATTTTTCTTTGTGGGCTACGCCAAATTTTTGTTCTTCATCCACCACCATTAGCCCCAAGTCTTTGAATTTTACTTCTTTGCCCAGCAAGCCATGTGTACCCACTATGATATCTATCTTACCTGCTTCTAATAATTGTAAGGTTTCTTTTTTCTGCTTCGATGTTTTGAAGCGATTGATATAATCTACCGTTACAGGAAAATCTTTTAGCCGCTCTTTAAAAGTCTGATAGTGTTGAAATGCAAGAATAGTAGTGGGTACTAATATAGCAGCCTGTCTCCCATCTACACAGGTTTTAAAAGCTGCCCTTACAGCTATTTCTGTTTTACCAAAACCCACATCGCCACACACCAATCTATCCATCGGATTTTCGCTTTCCATATCTTTTTTTACATCGGCTATGGTTTTGCTTTGATCTGGTGTGTCTTCAAACATAAAACTGGCTTCCAGTTCTGTTTGCATATAGTTATCCGGCGTATGAGCAAAACCAATTTGTGCTTTGCGCTCTGCATATAATTTAATGAGGTCAAAAGCTATTTCTTTTACTTTAGCTTTTGTTTTTTCTTTTAATCGGTTCCATGCATCGCTGCCCAATTTATTGATGCGTGGCTCTGTGCCTTCCTTTCCGGTATATTTTGATATTTTATGTAGTGAATTTATATTGACATAGAGTACATCATTGTCTTTATATATAATACGTACAGCCTCTTGTACATGCCCTGCCACTTCTATTTTTTGCAATCCACTATAGCGGCCTACTCCATGATCTATATGTGTTACAAAATCTCCAGGTTGTAGATCCCGTAAGGTTTTTAGCGTAATGGCTTTGTTTTTTGTAAAGGCTTGTTTAACACGATATTTGTGGTATCGTTGAAAAATTTGGTGATCTGTATAGCATAGCAATTTGTGATCATGATCTATAAAACCTTCATGTATGCCGGTGGTAATGGGAGTAAATTGAATGGATGTATTGAGGTCAGTAAAAATGCTGTATAATCTTTCTAATTGTTTGGCTTGCTCTGCAAAAATGTAGATGCCGTAACCATTGGTTTCCTTCAATTTTAAATCCTGAATGAGTAAATCAAAATTGCGGTTGAAGGAAGGCTGGTCTGTGGTATGAAAATCAATTGTTACATCTGCCTTAGATGTTATATGTGGCTTATGTCCAAACTCAATAATGCTGCGATGCTGCAGCTGCGTTTCAATTGCAGCAGCTGGTGTAAATACGTCAGCATGTATATCTTTAAAATAGGTTGTATCGTCTGCGTCATCATTCTGCGCAGCAGCATAAGTTTCCTCTCTGTTTCTATATAATTGTAGTGCTTCTGCTTGTTCTTCAATAGCTTCTTTTATTACATCCCAATCCCGTAGCCATAGCAATGTATTGGCAGGTAAAAATGTAAGCAAATCAGTTTTTTCTTCTTCTGCAAATTGGGTTTCTACATTGGGTATAATGCTTACCTGTAGCAGCTTTCGCTCACTGAGCTGTGATTCCGGATCAAAGATTCTGATGCTATCCACATCATTGCCAAACAATTCTATACGATATGGCTTTTCATTGCCAAAAGAATAAATATCCAAAATGCCGCCACGTAGTGCAAACTGACCCGGCTCATATACAAAATCTGTACGTGTAAACCCATACATCACCATCAGCTCCATGAGGCTATCCGGCTGTATGCTTTCATTCACTTTTATAAAAATGATATTACTTTCTAAAGTCTTTGACAATACTACTTTTTCAAATAGTGCTTCCGGATAGGTGATGATAATTTTTTTTCTAATAACGGCTTCGCCGGAATTTTTTTGCGCTATGGCAGTACTCAGCCTGGTGAGCATTTCTGTACGCAGCATTACATGCGAAGGATTCAGCAGACTAAAATTTTTCTTCGTCTTAAAGGATGAAGGAAAATAAAATAAATCTAATGCGCCTGTTATGTTTTCGATGGTGTTATGAAAATAGGCAGCTTCTTCTGCATCATTCAATATGATAAGATGATTGAAGGGAGCGGCTTCCGGCCTCTGATATAAGGCACTAAAAAATAATGCAGGGCTACTACCCGCTAAATTTTTAAGATAAGTTAGTGTTCTGCTTTGTTCATCTGTGGCAATAAATTGCTGCACCATTTTTAATAACAATGGTGATTGATGATAAGCCTGTAATAATGTTTCCAGGTTCATGCGGGGTGCAAATGTACAGGGCTGTGAAAAAAAATTTGAGCTAAATATTTTTTTATTCATCGGATTGCTGCATTTTACCAAAAAAATAAAATATGCCTGAGCCATGGCGCATCTGCAAAGTGATACGTATAGCAGATGAAACACACAATACAAAAAGGTTTTGGTTTGAAATTCCTGAGTTGGAATCATTCGATTTTAAACCCGGTCAGTTTGTTACATTTGACTTACCCATTCATGAACAAAAAAATAAAAGATGGCGTAGTTACAGCATTGCCTCTTGGCCAGATGGTAGCAATCAATTTGAATTAGTGATTGTACTATTGGAAGGCGGTGCCGGCACACACTATCTTTTTAATGAAGTACAGGTGGGTAGTGAGCTAAGCTTTCGTGGTGCTCAAGGTGTATTTACCCTACCTGATCCTATAGAAAAAGACTTATTTTTTATTTGTACCGGCACCGGCATTGCACCATTTAGGAGCATGGCACATCATTTAGTAAAAAATAATATTGCTACGCATAATATACACCTCATATTTGGTTGCAGATTATTTGGCGATGCGCTTTATGCAGCTGAATTAAAAGACCTGAGCCGCCGTATTCCTCAATTTCATTTTCATACTTGCTACAGCCGTGAGCAGGAAACCAACCTCGATCATTTGGTACGCATTGGTTATGTACACCAGGTATATGAAGAAATTTGTAAAGCAGCTACAGTAACTGATGCAGAAGGTGTACTAGTGCCACCAGCTGCATCTTTTTATTTATGTGGATGGAAGAATATGATTGATGAAGCCAAACAGCGTATTGTAGAATTGGGATATAATAAAAAAGATATTCATCAGGAGATATATGGCTAGAAAATATTGTATTGTGATCAACTCACATTTATTTACTACATCTTCTCCTCATCCACATCATGTATGAAATCTATCACTCCTTTCATAAAAATTTGTTGATCATCCCACATGGCTAAATGGCTGCCATTAGGACAGTAAAGGTATCTTCCATTTTGCACTAATTTACTTTGCTGCTCCATTAGTTTTGGATCCATGGTATCGTGCTTTGCACCTACCATTAAAGTGGGGATAGCTATGTCTTTTAATCGTGTGGTTATATCCCACTGGGCCAATCTACCACTTGCGGCAAATTCGCTTGGGCCTTGCATAAGGGTATAAATTTCATTGTTTACATGGCTCATTGCTCGGTTAAAACCATTTGGCCATTCATTTAATCTGCATATATGCTCTTTATAAAAATTGGGAATGAGTAGCTCCATGTATCGTGGATTGGAATAATCTTTATTTGCTTCCAACGTTCTTATTTCTGCAAGTACATCCGGGGGCATTTGTGGTGCGAGTACTCCATTTGCATATTTTACATATTGTGGAATACTTGCTACCATATTCGCCACCACCAGGCCTTTCAAATTGGCTTGATATTTCAGCGCATATTCCATAGCCAATAGTCCTCCCCAGGAATTGCCTATGATATAAAAATTATTATGGTCTGCCCCAATAGCTTGCCGCACCTGTTCTACTTCTTCTGTAAATCTGTCGATAGTCCAAAGGCTGCTGTCTTTTGGCTGATCACTATAATAAGAGCCTAACTGGTCATACTCGTAAAACTCAAAACTTTCCCGCTGAAAAAAAGTTTCGAAACATTCCATATATTCATGTGTGAATGCTGGACCACCATGCAATAAAAGAATTTTTATTGCTGGATTATTACCAAATCTTTTTGTCCAAACTTTAAAATTTCCTACCGCTGTTTTTATTGGAATCATTTGTACACCACCTGCTTCAATTGAATCAGGATAACTAAAATATGAGGAAATATATGAACTGGTTTTCTCCGGATTTTCCTTGCAGGAAATGGCCATAAAAACAGAAACAATAATGATAATATAACGAAACATTTGGCTTATTTTGAAAATGATTTTATATTAGATATTAAGGGTAAACTCCTTCACAAGCACCCATAGAATATACACAGTCATATTTGCTTATTTTTTTTCTTTTTGTGGTTTTTGCTTTTTAAATGTATCATCAAACAAACAGTCCATGCCACGTCTGTTGCCACAGCTTCCCTCTTCAAGCATCACAACTGAGCCGGAGGAAAATGTAAAATTGATAACACATGGATCCCCACCTTCTTTGTATGCAGTTATCCCTTTTTTATTGATAGTAAAACCGGATTTCAACTCCCCGGTGCAGTCTCCATTCTTCTTGTCTATATGCAAAAAGAACTGATACGTGGAATCATTTTTACCATCTCTTACACATATAAAATTTCTTTTGTCTTTGACATAATCGCCGCTGTATTTATTTTTTTTGGGCAATGTATCTATTGGATTGATGACCATGTTTTCATCATCATCTTCATTACTATCCTTCATCACATTAATAAAACTATTGTCTGCAGCATTGTAAGCCATAGCAACTTTTGTATAGTAAGTAATATCTGTAGTTATTTTTTCTTTATTGCTGATAAATGTTGGCTCTGGAGTTATCAATACATCTCTACTATATTTATCTTTTACATCATTACTCAGCAATTTCATGGCAGCCTTATATTGATTGTTCGATCCAAACACATATACCCAAAGTGAGGCTTCCTGCTTTTTTACATATTTTATCAAGACATATTTTTCCTGTTCTTCCTTGCCAATATAACCCAATGGATAAATGGTGTATGCATCTGCTTTTTTTCCTGTGGCTTTGATAGTAATGGAATCCGGCACAAATTGATGGAGCAACTTGAGTTTAATTTGCAAAGTATCTACGGCATGAAGTAAACCAGTATCTGCAATTTTTTTACTATTACTTATTGGAGTAAATAGTTGATAAAAATTTTCAATTTTCAGCGCCGTATCGCCTGATAAATCAATATCATCATTGCCGCAGGCAATACAAAAAAGAAAAAAAAATATCAGAATAAAATATCTCATGGTTTTGATTTCAGATAAAAATAACGCACATGCCCATACCTCAATAATTATTTTTAGGTTTGCCAAAAATAATGAGGCAGACATCAAACAAAACCCTCATAATAAAGATTAGATTCCATGCAGTCGGATAAGACAAAACACCATTTACTCCTGGCCGGTAGCTCGCTTAGTGAGGTCAATAATAGTGTCAATACAACAGTGCCCAGAAAAGGATGGCGAAAAATTTTGCCATTTCTGGGTCCTGCATATTTGGTAAGTGTGGGCTATATGGATCCTGGCAATTGGGCTACCGATTTGCAAGGTGGAGCACAGTTTGGCTATCGGCTAATATGGGTATTGCTCATGAGCAACTTAATAGCATTGCTACTTCAAAGTATGAGTGCAAGGTTGGGCATTGTAAGGCGTTTAGATTTGGCACAAGCCAACCGGGAAATCTATCCCACGGTGGTTAACTTTTTTCTTTACCTGCTGGCAGAGTTGGCCATAGCCGCTACTGACCTTGCAGAAGTGCTGGGTATGGCACTGGGCCTCAAACTCCTTACTGGGCTTCCTTTGATATGGGGAGTGGCCATAACTGTGCTGGACACATTTCTTATTTTTTATTTACAGAAAAAGGGAATGAAATTTATGGAAGCATTTATTATAGCATTGGTGGCAGTAATTGCTGTTTCTTTTTTTATAGAACTCTTTCTGGCAAAGCCTGAAATGGGGCAAGTGGTAAAGGGTTTGATTCCTTCATCGCTCAATGAAAATGCATTGTATATAGCTGTGGGTATTATTGGAGCCACCGTAATGCCACATAATTTATACCTCCATTCTGCATTGGTACAAACTAGGAAAATAAAAATGGATAGTACCAGTATTAAAAAAGCATTGAAGTATAATTTTATTGATAGTGCTATTGCACTCAATGCTGCATTTTTTGTAAATGCTGCTATCTTAATTTTAGCAGCATCTGCATTTTTTTATAGTGGCAATAGTCAGGTGGCCAAAATTGAAGATGCACATCGTTTATTAGATCCATTACTGGGTTCTTCGTTGGCACCAATACTTTTTGCTGTAGCCTTAATTGCATCCGGGCAGAGTTCTACTGTAACGGGAACCCTTGCAGGGCAAATCATCATGGAAGGATACTTGCACTTGCGAATCAACCCGTGGTTAAGAAGACTGATTACAAGATTGCTTGCTATTATTCCGGCCGTAATTGTTATTCTTATTTATGGTGAATCAAAAGTGGACGACCTGCTGGTACTGAGCCAGGTACTACTTAGTATGCAGTTGGGTTTTGCCATTATTCCTCTTATTTATTTTGTAAGCAATAAGAAGAAGATGGGTGAGTTTGCCATAAAACTCCCTACAAAAATCATAGCAGCCATTGTAGCTTTTATACTTATTTTTTTAAATGTAAGGTTGGTGTTTAATGAGATTGTTTCCTTTATGCAGATGCCGGGAAATACGGGGATTAAAATCATCATCATAGCAGCTGCAGTGGGCTTTGTATCATTATTTATTGCTATGATTATTTATCCCCTGCTGCGCAGAAATGAGCAAGAGCGAAGTGCAGATTTACATGGCCCAATTCCTCAGTTAAAACCACAACAAATACCAGCAGTAAATAATGTAGCTATAGCGTTAGATTTTAATGCAAATGATGAAAAAGTGATCAGCAATGCACTAAGGCAGGGCAATGCCCACACATTTTATACACTGATACATATTGTAGAAACAGTACCTGCTAATTATGCCGGAGATTTAAGTGATGATCAAGAAACAAGATATGATGTGCAAAGGATGGAGTCATTAACTGCTCAGATGATTGCGATGGGTTATCAAGCACAGTATATGCTTGGCTATCATGATCGCATCAATGAAATAGTAAGACTTACAAAACTTTGCAATGCAGATCTATTGGTATTGGGTACACATGGCCATAAGGGTTTTAAAGATATTATTTATGGTGATACTGTAAATGCGGTAAGACATAAACTCAGTTCAATAAATGTACTGATTGTAAAATAGACAGCCATTTCAATCCTTTATCTTAATGCTCAATGATTCTTTAAGATAAATGTATAGTATGCAATATATCGTTTACTCACAGAAGACCTACACAGCAAAAGCTTACCAAGATTAATCTACATACCATGAAACCAATCAGCAGTTCATATCAGTTATATTATTTTCCAACTCGTGTAAGAGCGGGTATGGGAAATCTATCCGCTAAAATAGAAATTGGAGTAGATGATGGTGATGGTAAATGCAATGCCTGTACTCCCTAAAAATCTGCACAAAAAGCTATACTAAGCCACCTATACATCACTACCATCCTGCATGCCCGGCGTTGCTGAACAACGTATAGGCGAAAGCCCCCAGTTCGATTAATTTTATATGTCTTTATGAATGTAAAAAGGCTTATTGCAGGGGGCTTTCGGCTATATGTCTAAATGTTAGGCGTAGGTTATGGTTAATCATATTTTTCAAAGTCAATTTCGTAAGGCAATTTTAGAAAGTCTTCTCGTTTAATAATATCCTTATTTTCATTGAGCATAATGAAAGTTGTATCTCGTTTTATTGATTTGTCTTTAAACCTTACTTGATAAAAACACTTTGCCTGAAAACCTATAGGTTTTATGGTGTCAGCTTTTGTAGAATTGCTGTCTAACAATTTAACAATTTTAATAACAGTGTATCGTCCTGAAATTAGTTGACAGTTTTTTGTGATTAATCCTACGACAGGTTTACGATTAAGTTTTAGTCCTATCCTAGGTTTACATTTCAAAGTTAGGTTTGTAGATGAAAAAAATATTTTGTAGCCCATCATAGCTAAAGAAATATTTTTTTCATCGGTGCATTTCATGAGCAACTTCAACATTTAGTAGCTTATTTTTTACATAATAATTCTTCCATTTTCTTTGTACAGGCTCATTATTATTGTGTAATTCTATTGGTGTTTTATAACTAATACTACTGTGTGGACGTAAATGATTATACACACTTATTGCTTTAGCTACACCCTGTTGTGCTGCTGCAAAATCTTTGTACACATCTTCCAATAATTCATCCTTTAAAATTCCATTTACTCTTTCTGCAATGGCATTTTCTAATGGGTCACCATGCTCGGTCATGGATATTTTTATCTTCTTTTTTTTGAGTATTTCGACATAGGTATTGCAACAATATTGAACACCTCTATCGCTATGATGAATCAATTTATTTGGTTCTACATGGTTGTATTGCAGAGCTATTTTTAAAGCCTTAATACTTCCTGTGGCTTCTAATGTTTTGGATAAGTAAAAACCTACTATTTTTCTGCTATATGCATCTGTTATTAAACTCAAATATGCAAACCCATTTATTAAATGAATGTAAGTAATATCGCTTACCCATAATTGGATAGAACCTACTGGAATTAACTCTTTGATTAAATTTTTAGAAGTACTGATTTAATCACCCCAAAATAAATACTATTATGATTAGCAAA
>ERZ650309.264-NODE-264-length-26377-cov-5.728478_pt1 | contig 26377 bp, 26 predicted proteins | sample MGYA00376245_ERZ650309 | MGnify/ENA primary metagenome ERZ650309 (study PRJEB26733, sample SAMN07839294) | wastewater metagenome | biome: urban; feature: wastewater treatment plant; material: waste water | place: USA: North Carolina | collected 2016-04-26 ...
CTCGTTAGCTTGGCTTGATCTATGGCGGCCACGATTTTGCCAATCAAGCCGTCAATCAACTCAAGCGCTGATTTCGATTCTGTGGAAAGCAAACCGAAGCGACGCTGTGCGCTGTCAAACGACGTGAAGTTCACCAACAGAAGGTTCGGTTTGTCTTTTTCGAGCAAGTTGATGACTTGTTCTGCTTTTGCAGAATCTGAGCCTTCTCTCGCCTCCGGAAAATTAAAAGTGAGGTTGGCTTCCGTTGTCATAGGAAATCCAACCGCCGCCGTTGTCAGGTTTTCGCGTTTGGCGGCTTCCCAAATTGTGTCGGATTTGATCGCTTTGGAAGATTCAAAAACGGCGGAGGATTGAGTGCCCGTTTGCTCATTAAAAGGATAGTCGGATGTAATTCCATGATCGGCAGGAAGCGTGCCCGTCACCATGCTGACGTGTGCGGGAATTGTTTGTGAGGGGTAAACACTTTCAATGCCCACAGCAAAGCAGCCTTTTGCGCGCAAAGACCGAAGGTTGGGAATTTTCAGCCGGACCGTATCGGGAGCGTTAGCGTAATCAGATCGTAGTCCGCTGATAGAAATCAGCAAGACATGCGACGTCAGTTTCGGCGGTTTGGTTTTTTTTGGTGTTGGAGTGGCTTTGGGTTGCTGCGCTTGGGGCGGTGCAAAGGGAATTCCGTTCAGCAGAACCAGCATCACAACCACCCACGCGAATGTCCAACTTGTTCTGGCTCGCATTACTTCCCTTGTGCTTCGCGTATGGCAGCGATCATTTCACGCACCGCTCGATCAAGCCCGACAAGCGCCGCGCGCGCGATGATGTTGTGCCCGATGTTGAATTCTTCGATTTCAGGAATGCGCGCGATGGCGGCAACGTTCCGATATGTTAACCCGTGGCCGGCTGCGACTTTTAAGCCCGCACGGACGGCGGCTTTTGTTGCCGCGCGAATGCGAGCAGCTTCCTTTTCGATTTCGTCAATCCGGCGCACCGTTTTGTCGCCAGGATGTTCGTTCAAGTGGGCATATTGCGCGGTACAGATTTCAACCTGGAACACGCCCAGCTTGGCAGACGCCTTGATCTGTTCAATATCCGGATCAATGAACAGGCTGACAAAAATGCCTGCATCCTTCAGTTTGGCAATCGCTTTCTTGATCGTTTTTTTGTGAGCGATAACGTCCAATCCGCCTTCGGTTGTGACTTCCTGCGGCGTTTCAGGAACCAGCGTCACAACATCCGGTTTCACACCTGAAGCGATTTCTACCATTTCATCTGTCGCGGCCATCTCTACGTTCAAGTGCGTGATGACCGCTTGTTTCAAGGCGATCAAATCGTAATCTTGAATGTGCCGCCGGTCGCTGCGCAGATGTGTGGTGATGCCGTCAGCTCCCGCTAGTTCGCAAATGACCGCCGCAGAAACGGGATTAGGTTCATTTGTCCGCCGAGCCTGACGAATGGTCGCAATGTGATCAATGTTGACGTTAAGTCTGCTCATCTTTCAGTTTCAGAATTCAGTTTAGAGGTTTCCGGGGTCAAGTCGTATTTTCCCATCAGGTCGTTCCAGCGAATGGTGGAAACTTCCATCAAGACTTTGATTGGCGAAGCAATGGGGTTGACCTTTGATCCTTCGACGTGGTTCCAGCGAACGGCAGTTTCCAGCAACCGCCACCCCTGTTTTTTAGCAATGAAAAGAATTTCCGGATCGAAACCGAAGCCATCAATTTGTTGCAAAGGAAATACTGATTGAGCGGCACTGCGCCGGAACGCTTTGAAGCCGCATTGAGTGTCTTTGAAGTTCAACCCTGTCAGAACGTATTGGATTAAGTTGCCGCCTCGGCCAATGGCTTCTCGTAAAACGGATTGGTGCGTTCCGATCAGGCTGCGGTCCAGTGCGCGCGATCCAAAAACCACGTCGTACTGATTTTCTGAAATTGGCTCGATCACTTTGCTGATTTCGCTGGTGGGAGTTGCAAGATCAGCGTCATAGAATAGCGCGATTTCGCCGCCTGCTTGCAGCATGCCATTTCTGACGGCGTACCCTTTACCACGATTGCCGGGGTTTTCAATCAACCGCAACCGTCCGGATGTTTGCTGAGCAAACTCCAGGACTTTTTCAGCCGTCCGGTCACGAGAGCCGTCATTGACCACCAGCACTTCGTATTCGTAATTGCGTGTGCTGAGGTATTCGAATGTTCCTTCGAGCGTTCGACCAATTCGCTCCTCTTCGTTGTAAGCTGGTATGACGATGGATAAAAAAGGCATTGTGTCCTTGTTCCTTTTGAGTGAAGAGTCAATATAGCACGGCGAACTTTGTCGTGAAATTGTTTGAAGGCGCGATTTTGGGGATGGAAAATTCAGATGCTTGAACCACACATGGTGCGATGCTAAGATTCGCGCCCTCTAAAGCTGCCTGCATTTATACGCTATGAATACTGCTGCCTCCAAGATGATGGCTGCGCTGTTTGCCGAGCAAGAAGTGCTGACCGTTGGCGAACTGACCGAACGCATCAAAGAGAGTTTGGAAAATGATTTCTTTGCGCTGACCGTTCAAGGCGAAATCTCCAACTACAAAAATCATCAATCCGGACATTGGTATTTCACGCTGAAGGATTCTGACGCGCAGATTCGCGGCGTGTTCTTTCGCCAATGGAATCGCTTGATGCGGTTTGAGCCGGAAAACGGGTTGGAGGTTCGGGTTCGAGGGCGACTGACGGTTTACGAACCGCGCGGCGAGTATCAGATTGTCGTTGATACGATGGAGCCAGTTGGCATCGGTGCGTTGCAACTGGCATTTGAGCAGCAAGTCAAAAAGCTGGCTGCGGAAGGGTTGTTTGATGAAGCGCGAAAGCGCCCTTTGCCGTTGTTGCCGCGTCGTGTCGGAATTGTGACTTCGCCAGATGGTGCGGCAATTCGCGATATGTTGCATATTCTGAAACGTCGCAATCCGGGCCTTCAGGTAATTATCGCGCCCGTGAAGGTTCAGGGGACAGGAGCCGCTGGCGAAATTGCCGATGCGGTTCGGCTGCTGAATCGGCATTCCAAAAAATCCGGCAGCGAAGTAGATGTGATTATCATCGGACGAGGCGGCGGTTCCATTGAAGACCTGTGGGCGTTTAATGAGGAACAGGTTGCGCGTGCGATCTATGATTCTGAAATCCCGGTGGTTTCAGCCGTCGGGCATGAAACTGATTTTACGATTTCTGATTTTGTTGCCGATCACAGAGCGCCTACGCCATCGGCTGCCGCTGAAATGGTGACAGCCGAAGCTGTAGAGCTGATCGCGCGCGTGGAACGATTGCAGACAAGTTTAAGCCGCGCGATCAATTACGATTTGTTGCGCCGCCAAACCGAGGTACGTGACTTGGTCGAAAGCCAGGGCTTTGCTCAAACGGTCAAGTCAATTGTTTCCACTGTGGCCAAATGCCGCGATCTTGAAGCTCGCGCAGTTGATGCTCTGAAGGTCAATTTGGGGGAAAGCCGGTTGAAACTGCATTTAGCGCAGCAACGATTGGCCGCTGCCGATCTTCGCGCTCCGCTAACCATTCGCTGGGTGCGGATTGGAAATCTGGAACAGAGAATTGAGCGAGCTGTGCAGCGGTTGATGGAAAAGCGTAGTCATTTGCTGAGGCTGACCGCAAGCAAACTGAATCTTCTATCACCCCTGTCTGTGCTTGGAAGAGGCTATGTGTTGGTAAAAGATGACGCCGGACGTTTGGTTGCACGGGCGCAAAATGTGTATGAAGGACAAAGCCTGAACCTGAGATTTGAGGATGGCGAAATTGGCTGTCGTGTTACCCAGACGAAACAGTAATGGGCGGTTGGTGAAATATGGCAAAAGCAAAAGATCGAGAACAAAGTTTTGAGACATCGTTGACGACATTGGAACAGATTGTCGGGCAGTTGGAATCTGGCGAGTTGCCTTTGGAGCGTTCGCTTGAACTTTTTGAGGAGGGCGTTTCATTAGCCAGACGTTGCCAGTCTCAATTGCAAGCCGCCGAGCGAAAAGTGGAACTCTTGTTGCGGGAGCGAGGCGAAATCAAAGTGGTGCCTTTTGACGCCGAACAAGCTCAGCCATCGGGGGGCACAAACCAAGAGCCAAAAGACGAGGATGATGACAAGCTCAATGACTCAATTCCCTTCTAAAGCGAAATTTTCTGTGGATATCAAATCCTATTTCCAACAAAAGGCTGTCAGTGTTGATGCGTGGCTAGATCGTTTATTGCCCGCAGAATCTGTAACGCCCGAAATCATTCATCAGGCCATGCGCTACAGCATTTTTGCCGGGGGAAAGCGTCTGCGGCCAATTCTGACAATTGCCGCAGGAGAAACTTTTGGAGTTTCTGAGCAGGAACTGCTGCCTACGGCTTGTGCGCTGGAAATGATTCACACCTATTCGCTGATCCATGACGATCTGCCTGCGATGGACAACGACGATCTGCGTCGTGGAATGCCGACTTGTCATGTCCAATTTGGCGAGGCAATTGCGATCCTTGCCGGAGACGCACTGCTGACTCAGGCTTTTTTGACTTTGGCTGATTATGAAACTTCGCACCCGGATCGAAAGGCACGTGTCATTTCGGAAATTGCCCATGCGGCTGCGACGTCTAAAGCGTTAATCGGCGGTCAGGTTTTGGATATACAGTTTGAGGGCAAGCCTGTCACCGGACCTCAGCTTGAAGAGATTCACAGAGGGAAAACCGGAGCACTGATTCGCTGCGCTGTTCTTGCGGGAGCCATTCTTGGCGGAGCAACTGCCGCTGAACAGAAAGCGATAATTGCATACGGAGAAAAAGCTGGACTGGCTTTCCAGGTCGCGGACGATTTGTTGGATGAAACGGCTACCAGTGAGGAGTTAGGCAAAACTGCCGGTAAGGATGCTGCTAGTCATAAAGCAACGTATACGGCGTTGTATGGAATTGAGGGCGCACGCCAAATGGCCACCGCTCTCTGTGAGGAAGCGATTGACGCAATTCGTCAGGTGGATCGGAACACAGACGTTTTGGAAGAAATTGCTCGATTCATTGTTCAGCGGAAATCCTGACGCGCCGGATGTTTCCAGACGCAATCCCGCATTCCTTGACACACCCATAGCCGATTGTTAGTCTCTGCGTTTTCAAAATCAACACTTTACGCAATCTGTGAGATAAGGAGATCGTATGAAGCGGACTTTTCAACCCAATAATCGTCGTCGTGCGAAAACGCATGGTTTTCGTGTTCGCATGAGCACGAAAGCAGGGCGGTTGGTGATTAAACGCCGTCGCGCCAAAGGTCGTAAGCGTTTAACCCCACATCATTATTAAGAGCGAGTTTTGTGCTGGCTGAATTTGAGAATGCCGTGGAGAAACTTCAGACACTGAAGAACAGTCAGCAATTTCGTCAGGTGTACGAACAAGGACAGGTTTTCCACACCTCCTTGTTCTCGGCTTTTTTTTTGAAAGTGGAAACTGAAGAACGCCGCATTGGAATCACGGTCACTCGTAAAATCGGCAATGCTGTGATTCGCAATCGTTGCAAGCGCCGGTTGAGAGAAGCGCTGCGGAAGCAGTTTGGCGAATTTGAAAGCCTGCTTGGGTTTGATTTGGTCATCAATGCAAAATCAAACCTGGTTAACGCTGAGTTTTCCAGTATTCAAGAAACGCTGGCAAAAACTCTAAAACGGTTTGCAGGTTCGACTTCCAAGTCGTGAGGCGGTTATGAAGCAGATCGCAATTTTCATTTTGCGTTCTTATAAATATGCAATATCACCGTTGCTACCGCCCAGTTGCCGATTTACTCCGACTTGTTCGGAATACACGATGGAAGCAATCAGTAAATATGGGTTTTGGAAAGGCTTGGCGCTCGGTTTGAGGCGATTGTCACGTTGTCATCCTTTCAGTGAAGGCGGATATGACCCGGTGCGCTGACTACGGTTGGCGCATTAGTCTTTTGATAAGGCTCGAATTTTCCAGGTTCTCGTTGCCTTTGAGTTTATAGATGGAAAAGAGACTTGTTTTATTTTTGGTTCTTTCAGCCGCAATATTTTTCGGCTGGTCTTATTTTTTTACGAAATTCAATCCGCCTACTTCGCCAACGACTCAAGAGCAATCTGCTTCCACCCCTGAAACTTCCAGTTCGCCGGCTGCTGTACCGCAAACTGCGCAAGCTCAAACGCCGGCTGCAACACCTGTCTCTACCGCTACTCAAGCCGAGCTAAAACAGATTCAAGTCAAGTCTGATTTCTGGACAGCAAATCTTTCCAATCAGGGCGGAGTGCTGACTGAATGGACGATGACTCACTTCCCTGATGGGAAACCGATTGATGCACCGACAGGCGTGAATCTGATTTCTTCGCAATTGAGCCAGCAGATAGGTGGCCCCTTTCGATTTCATATTCCTGCGGATAGCGCTTTAGAGCAGACGTTGAACTCTGCGGTTTTTGAAATCAAGACCGGGAATGAGCAGGAAATATTTCTTCCCAAAAATGAAAAGCGCGAAGTTACGTTCTTTTACTCAGGCAATGGAATTGAAGCCAGTAAAACTCTGATTTTTAAAGGAACAGGGTTTGAAAATTCTTCCGGATTTGATTTTGACTTCCAAGCCAGCGTGACCCGTAACGGACAGCCGGTTCAAGCCTTCGTCGTTATTGGTCCAAACTTTGGGGATCACGCTATTAAGGTCACCAGCATTTACAAGCATGCGCCACAGCTCACTTATGCTGTTGGAAATAGTGTGGAGCGGGAAACTGCTGACAGTTTGAAGCAACCTTCTACACCCACTTCTGAGCCTGTGACTTGGGCGGCTGTAGATGATAATTACTTCGCAATGGCGGTTGTCCCGTCGAGACCTGTTCCTGCCAGCCGGTTGTTAAACGATAAAAAGGTTTCGATCGCCGTTCAGGTGAATAACGGGGAAAATAATCATATCTATGCCGGGCCAAAGGACCTCAAGATTCTCAAACAAGTCAGCGCAAATTTCGGTTTGGGGAAAGCGGGCAGAGACCTGGAAGACATTGTCAGTTATAACTGGCTCAACTTTCTGCGATTTATTCTGAAGCCCATCTCGCAATTTATGCTGATGGCGCTGCGCGCGATCAACACTGTGACGCACAACTTCGGCTGGTCAATTGTGGTGCTGACAGTGATGCTGAATATGTTCTTCTTCCCTTTGCGTTGGAAGAGCTCGCAGTCTATGAAACGCGCCGCGCTGATGCAGCCGAAGATGAAAGAGCTTCAGGAAAAGATGAAGAAGCTCGACAAGAGCGATCCGCGTATGCTCGATCTTCAGAAAGAGCAGATTGCATTGATGAAGGAAGGCAATCCGTTGATGGGATGTTTGCCTTTGTTATTGCAGATGCCTTTCTTCATGTCGGTCTATGCGATCCTGACGGTTTCCATTGAAGTTCGAAATGCGCCGTTTTTCGGTTGGCTGACAGACCTTTCAACCGCTGATCCAAGACACATCTTGCCAATTTTGATGTGTGTCACCATGATTGCTCAGACGGCGCTGACTCCATCCCCTGCTTCTGCTGACCCGATGCAGAAAAGAATTCAATATATTATGCCGCCGATCCTGACTTATTTCTTTTTCTGGTCGGCACCGGCGGGGCTGGTTCTATACTGGATGGTCAGCAACTTGGTTGGTGTGGTTCAGCAGTTCATCATCAATAAGATAAGTCCGCCGCCAACTCCGCCAGCAGAAGACACGACGAAAAATGGAAAGTCGCCGCAGTCTCCGGCGACTGGTAAAAAAGCCAAGCAGGCGTTGGCGAATTCCTGATTTTAGAAAGAATATTCGGAGCTAGTTATGTCACAAGAAAATTTTGAAGGCCTCCGCGATCAAGTCGAACAATTCGTCAAGGAAATGGTAGACCGATCTTCGCTTGATTTGCGAGTTGATGTTACTGAACCCGAGCCGGACACAATTGATGTTTCGTTCCAAGGCTTTGACCTGCCACTGCTGCTGGGGCATCACGCCGAACTGCTGGACGCCATGCAATATATCGCCCGTCGCGCATTTGCCCGCATGGTGGCTCAAGGCGTTCAAATTGATTTCGACGCAAATGGATACCGTGATGCTCGAAGAGATGAGTTGGCGTTGATGGCTCAAAAAGCTGCTGAACGCGTGAAAACAACAAAAGTCCCGTTCGTTTTTGATCCGATGAGCGCTCAGGATCGTCGAGCGATTCACACGGCGCTTGTGGATATTGAAGGAATTAAGACCGAGAGTGAAGGTGATGGTCAGATGCGCAGAGTGAAAGTTCTGCCTGCGTAATTCGATTTGTCCTCACAAAATTCCTGCCTTTACGCTTCCCTCCGGCCAGCCGTTTTTCGCAATGACAACTTACGATTTCAAGACAATCGCGGCTGTTGCCACGCCTACGGGGTATGGAGGGATAGGTGTCATTCGGCTGAGTGGCAGTGAGTCTTTGTCCCTGGTCGCCAAACTTTTACGTGACAGTCAAAAGGTTTCTTTCCTACCGCAGCACGCTTCGTTGCAGCATCTGGTGAATCCGAAAACCGGTAACACCATTGATGAAGCCGTTATCACTTACTTCAAAGCTCCGCATTCGTTTACTGGCGAAGATGTTGTTGAACTTTCCTGTCACGGCAGCCCGGTTGTTCTGGCTGAAGTTCTCAGATTACTGATTTCTTTGGGAGCCGACCTGGCTCAGCCGGGGGAATTCAGTTTGCGCGCATTCTTGAATCAGCGACTTGACCTTGCCCAGGCCGAAGCCATCAAGGATTTGATTCATTCGCAAACCACTTATCAAGCTCGAATCGCTGCGCGGCAATTGCGCGGAGAATTATCCAGCCAGCTCAGACCCATCAAGGAAGGTTTGATCGAATTGATTGTCCATTTTGAATCTTCCGTCGAGTTTGTCGAAGACGACCTTGATTCGCTTGATTTGGCAAAGTTCTTGGCCAAAATTGATGGCTATGTCCAGCAACTTGCCCAATTATCGAATAGCTACCGCGTTGGAAAATTGATTCGTTCCGGAATCAAGCTCGCTTTGATTGGGCGCCCCAACGTCGGCAAGTCATCCCTGTTTAATTCTTTGCTTGGACGTGATCGAGCAATCGTTACCCACTTGCCTGGCACAACTCGCGACACTTTGAACGAATCATTTTCAATCAACGGAATTCCTATTGAGTTGATTGACACCGCAGGTATTCGTGAAGCTGAAGACTTAGTGGAACAGCTTGGCGTAGAACGAACCAAGTCCGCCATCAGCGAAGCCGACTTTGTAATTGCGGTTGTTGAAGCAGGCACGCTTTTGCCTTCTGAAGAAAAAGAGCTGATCACTCAATTTCCAGTCAATCTTTTTGTCGCAAACAAAAGTGATTTGGGAGTTGAGATATCCGAGGACTCCGTTCGTTTTTTGAGTGAACGAGCTGAAGTTCTGCGCGTCTCGGCGCTGACAGGCGAAGGCATTGAAGAATTGAAGCAGTTCATTTACCGGCAACTCGTCTCGGAATCTGAGGCTATAAACGAAAGTGCTATAATCACGAACGAGCGACATTATCAAGCTTTAGAACAAGCACTAGATGCTTTACGACAAGCCAAACAGGATTTGATTTCAGGCTTCACCGAAGAAATTGCACTGGCAAATTTGCACGGAGCTTTGAAATCTCTAGGAGTTATAACTGGCGAAACGTTGATCGCCGACATCATCAACCAGATTTTTTTGACGTTCTGCATCGGAAAGTAGGTGCTGTCAAAACATCTTGGCAGAGGGTTTATGCCGCAGTTTGACGAAATCTTCGACGTAATAGTCATCGGCGCAGGTCACGCCGGTTGTGAAGCTGCGCATGCATCAGCTCAGCTTGGCGCAAAGACAGCGGTCGTGACGTTCAATCTGGACTTGGTTGCGCAAATGTCATGCAATCCGGCCATTGGCGGAATTGCCAAGGGACATTTGGTTCGTGAGATGGATGCGCTTGGCGGGTTGATGGGCCGAGTGATTGATCAGGCAGGAATTCAATTTCGACTTTTGAACCGCAGTCGTGGGCCGGCGGTTCAAGCTCCGAGGGCGCAAGCTGACCGTGCGCTTTATCGTAAGCAAATGCGGCGCGAGCTTGAATCAATTCCGAATCTTTTTCTGCGACAAGGTGAAGTGGTGGAGATTCTGGTTGATGATGGGCGAGTCGTTGGCGTTGAACTAATGGATGGAAGATTGTTGCGAACTGAAGCCATCGTTGTTACTACTGGCACATTTCTGAATGGGTTGATCCACATTGGCAACAAGCGCTTCTCTGCTGGTCGCTCCGGCGAACTTCCCTCAATAAAACTCGCGGAAAATTTGCGGCACCACGGTTTTAGAATTTCGCGATTGAAAACTGGAACCCCTCCACGTTTGGACAGTCGCACGATTGACCTAAAGCAGTTTGAAGAACAGCCCGGCGACAAAAATCCCACGCCATTTTCTTTTACAACGAAGGACATTTCGCAACCGCAAATTTCCTGCTACATCGGCTACACGACGAACGAAGTTCACCAGCTCATTCGCGACAACATCAGCCGATCACCTTTGTACAGTGGTCAGATTGTCGGAATCGGCCCGCGTTACTGCCCTTCAATCGAAGACAAGGTTGTTAAATTCCCGGACAAAGATCGGCATCAGTTATTTTTGGAGCCGGAAGGCCATGACACATACGAAACCTATCTGAATGGATTTTCGACCAGTTTGCCCGCTGACTTACAGCGTGAATTGGTGCGGCAAATTCCAGGGATGGAAAATGTCGTAATTATTCGGCCTGGGTATGCCATCGAATACGACATGGTTGATCCGACAGAGCTATGGCCGTCTTTGGAAACCAAGCGGTTGAAGGGACTTTTCAATGCCGGACAGATTAATGGTACGACAGGATATGAAGAAGCTGGCGCTCAAGGGATTATCGCTGGAATTAACGCTGCCCGATATGTTCACAGGCAAGACGCACTGATTATCAAACGAGATGAAGCTTATATCGGAATTCTGATTGACGATCTGGTGACTCAAGGAGTTGACGAGCCTTATCGCATGTTCACTTCTCGTGCCGAGCAACGGTTGAAATTGAGAATTGATAATGCCGATGAGCGTTTGTCGGAAATTGGATACAACTTGGGGATGCTTCCAAATGATAGGTATAAAGATTTCGTCGCCAAGACGCAGCAAAAAAATCGGTTACGGGAGTTTTTTAGGCAGACGACCGTTTCGGTGAAGACTCAGGGATATGGTCAATTTATTGAAGCTTCAGGTGTCAATTTGCCAGAAGCCGTGAATTTGGGGCAGCTCGCCAAACGCCCCGAAGTTTTGCCAGAGCACTTAATTCACTTAATTCCTGACGAGCTTAGGACCGCTGAAGTCCAAGATCATCTGACGACGGTTGTGACCGATTTTAAGTATCATGGGTACCTGGCTTCTCAGGAAATTATGGCTTCGCGTCTGGCCAAAGCTGTGGATCGAGTGATTCCCTCTAGCATGGTCTTTTCTCAGCTTCCGGGGTTGTCAAATGAAATGATCGAACGGCTCAACCGTGTGCGACCACAAACCATCGGTCAGGCCATGCGTATACCCGGAATTACTCCGGCAGCGCTTTCGCTGCTGACTATTCACGTTGAATTGATTTCCAGGCAGTAAATTTCGTGACACAGGAAAAAATCCGTCAATTTGAAGAACTGCTCAAGTGCAATGGACGATCCAATGGAGAAGAGTTTTCCATATTTGAACTTGAACGACTAACTCACTATTACGAGTTAGTTCTTAAATGGAACGTTAGGCTCCATTTGACCACTTTGACTGAACCTTCCACGTTTTTCCACCGCCATGTTTTTGAATCCGATTTTGCGGGAACCTTTTTAGACCCCTCGGTTGAGCAGGTTTGGGATTTAGGAAGCGGTTTGGGAGTCCCTGGAATACCGCTGGCGATTTTGAAGCCATATCTGAATGTGACTTTAGTTGAATCAAAGCGTAGTAAAGTTATTTTCTTGGAAGAAGTCGTCTCATCTCTCAGCCTTGAAAACACATCAGTCGTTGAGAAAAGATTTGAAGACCTTGGGCCGTTAACGCCCAACTCTTGTCTAGTCGCACGAGCAGTTGAGCAAATGGGAAATATGGTTGCTAAAATGGTTGCTTTAGGGGGAAACTCTCGGCAAGTCATTCTTCTGGGAGGAGAAAATCTTGCCGAAAGGCTTAAGGCGGGTCTTGATCCAAGGTTTAGGGTTCAACTGGTTCCGATTCCTGAGTCTGAACGCAGGTTTGTGATCAGTGCTATAAGTTTCACGTGAAACGTTTGTGAGGCTTTGAAGCTGAAAGTATATTTCTTCTTGTTCCACGTGAAACGTCTAGAGGGTTGTGGTAATGTCCGCTTCTTGCAATTCCTCAGTTGGTATCGTCTATCAGGTAGGTGAAAATGGGAAAAGTAATCGCAATTTCAAATCAAAAAGGCGGTGTTGGCAAAACTACCACCGCCATAAATCTAGCGGCGTCACTTGCAGTCGCAGAAGTTCCAACCTTGCTGATTGATCTTGATCCACAGGCAAATGCAACCAGCGGCTCAGGTATTAAAAAAGGTTCTTTCAAGAGAGGAATTTATCATTCATTGGTAATGCAAGAGCCTATTGGCAAAGTCGTCCTAAATACCGAATTGGAATTTATGAAAATAGTTCCATCTGATAGGAACTTGGCAGGCGCAGAAGTCGAGCTGATTGATATTGAGGGGCGGGAGTTCTTTTTAAAGAATGTCATTAGCGAAGAAAAGGCCAATTTCGAGTACATTATTCTTGATTGCCCGCCCAGTCTTGGCTTGTTGAATCTGAATGCCCTGGCTGCGTCCGACTCTGTTATTGTTCCAATTCAGTGTGAATACTTCGCGTTAGAAGGGGTGACAGATCTATGGGATACGTTGGTTAGAATTCGTCGTAGCTTGAATTCCAGCCTCGCTGTCGAAGGGTTTCTGCTGACAATGTATGACGAAAGAACGAACTTGGCGAATCAGGTTGTGTCAGACCTTAGGGATTTTCTGGGTAGTCAAGTCTTTGACACCGTGATTCCAAGAAATATCAAATTGGCAGAGGCCCCAAGTCATGGAAAACCGATCATCCTTTACGATATCAAATCACGTGGCGCAGAAAGTTATATGAACCTTGCCAAAGAGGTAATGGAAAATGACAACAAAAAGAGCGTTGGGTAGAGGACTGAGTGCTTTGTTGGCCGATTCGCTGGCTCAGGGCGATGAACTTTTGGAAGTCGATATTGACTTGATTGAGCCAAATCCAGACCAGCCACGATTTCATTTCAACGAAAATAAACTGGAAGAGCTGGCTCAATCAATTAAGGTGAATGGGCTAGTGCAGCCAATTCTATTACGACGAATCTCCAGCGGGCGTTATCAAATTGTCGCAGGTGAGCGGCGCTGGCGGGCGGCGCAGCGTGCAGGTTTGCATAAGGTTAATGCCGTCATTCGCAGCATTCCAGATGCGAAGCTTCTTGAACTGGCACTGATCGAAAACATTCAGCGTCAAGAGCTAAATCCGATTGAAGAGGCTCAAGCATACCAAAGATTGATTCAAAATTTGGGACTGACTCAGGATGAAGTTGCTCAGCGGGTTGGCAAAGATAGATCTTCAGTTGCTAACTACCTAAGACTGCTAAAACTGCCTGCAAAAATTCAGCGAATGCTAGAAGAAGACCTGCTTTCCATGGGACATGCTCGCGCTCTGTTGGGGTTGGAATCCGAACAGGATCAATTACGGCTTGCAGAAGAGATCATTTCAGGAAAACTTTCGGTTCGCGAAACAGAGCAAGCTGTAAAGCGAGCGACATCTAGTCCGTCAATTAGAGAAAGCTCGACACAAAATAGCAATGATGCTAACATTCGCGCTGCCGAGTTAAAGTTGAAAAGGTATCTTGGCACTCCCGTCAAGATTCACTTGAGTCAAAGTGGAGGCAAGGTCGAGATTGAATTTGGTTCAATGAGTGAACTAGACAGAATATATTCAATCATAATGCGAAAGTCGGATGCTTAGCCTCTCCCACGGACGAAAGTTCGAATTTCCACTCAAACTCTTCTATCGGCAACTGCCCCTATCTTAAATCTCATCAGGTAAATCAAAATTCAGTTTAGGAGGCGTTAAATCATGAAGTTTGGCAATAGATCCTCTGTAAATGATGGCCCAACCGATCTTCGCAGTTTTCTGGGAGAAGGCACAGACATCGTTGGAGAAATCAAGTTCACAGAAATTATGCGGATAGATGCCGGCGTTTCGGGAACAGTTACGTCTGAGTCTGGTTCTCTTCTTATTATGGAAAAAGGACGCGTCAAGGCGACGATTAAAGCTGGTATGGTCGAAGTCAGCGGGACTGTAGAAGGAACAATCACAGCAAAGACTAGTGTTAAAATCCATCCTTCCGGCCGAGTTTACGGAGATATTTATACTCCTGCATTGATGATTGAACATGGAGCCGTTTTTGACGGCAAATGTCATATGATTGATGGTAAAGATAGTAAAAACATGAGTAAGTCGGATCCAAAGTTGACGGATGTGAAACCGTTTAAGACTGCGGACGCAGTTTAAGCTTGGTTGGGTTATAAAATGTAAAGGCCGACTGCCGATTGAAAAATCGGCAGTCGGCCTTTAGCTTGTCCAGATGTCGGTCAGGAATTCAGAAAAATAGCAGTAAACTTATCAGAATGGGTTTCAGCTTCTCTCAGCACTTCATCTTCTTTCAGCGTCAGTAGTTTTCTTTCATGCATGACAACTTGTCCATCAATGATCACTGTTTCTACGTTTGACGTTTCCGCCGCATAAACAATGGCAGAAATGAGATCAAATCTTGGAACAGTGTGCAATGAATTGAGATTTAGCAAAACTAGGTCGGCTCGTTTGCCGAGTTCAATGCTGCCAATTTGATTTTCTAATCCTAACGCTTTTGCACCATTGATGGTCGCCATTCGCAACGAAGTCAAAGCCGGAAGTGACAGCGAACCATGAAGAACTTTTTGGAGCAACGCTGCTGTTCTCATCTCCGTAAAAATATCCAGCCGATTGTTGCAGGGAGCACCATCGGCTCCAAGCGACACTGAAATACCCCGATCAAGCATTTCAACAACTCGTGCAATTCCAGAAGCCAGTTTTAAATTTGAGGAGGGGCAATGGGAAACATTGGTTCTAGTTGTTTGCAACGCTTCGAGTTCAGAGTCATCAAGGTGAATACAGTGCGCTAGCACAATATGTTGACCAGTCAGGCCTAGGCTGCACAAGTAATGTACATTGCGTTTGCCTGTCAGCTTTTCAACGATCGCAATTTCATCCTTGTTTTCCGATGCATGAGTGTGAACGAGAACGCCAAGCTCCCGAGAAAGTTTGGCGACCTGTTCCAACAAGTCGGGCGAACAACTAATGGCAAATCTCGGAGCAAAGCAATAACGGATTCGATCATTGGCCGCCCCATGCCAGCGGTTTAACAATCGAAGCGATTCGGCAATTGAATCTTCAGTCTTCTCATTCAATTCGGCAGGGACATCGTCACCAGCATCCATCATGCATTTGCCAACCGTAGCGCGAAAGCCAGATTCTTCGACCGCCTGGAAAACAACATCAGTATGATTGACAGTTTCCATGGTCAGAGCACAGGTCGTTCCGCCTTTAATCAGTTCAGCAATTCCAAGTCGCGCTGAAGCGTAAAGCGATTCCGGCGTATGTGCTGCTTCCATCGGCCAGACGCGTTTTTTTAGCCAATCGATCAACGCCAAATCGTCCGCCGCGCCGCGAAACAGAGTTTGGCAAAGATGAATGTGTGTTTGGACAAAACCGGGCAGCAACACTCGGTCACGCCCGTCAATTACTTCATCAAAGCCAGAGTCAGTTCGCGGAGCGGTCACTTCGATTGAGGCGATGCGTCCTCCTTCGACGATTAGGCTTCCTTGCAAAATGCGATTCTGCGGATCGAGCGTGATGATGGTTGTGTCTTTTATAAGCAGTCTGTCGGCCATAGTCGTTTAATTCTTCAACTTGCTTGCCGCTTTCACCTCGCCTGTCAGTTTATAAATCGGATAGGTCTTCCCTTTTTCCAAGTACGAATCCAGAAAGTTCCAGCGCACAAATCCGTCGTCGCTTTCAGCTTCCAACAAATAAAAAATCAACGATGCCAGCGGTTGAGTTGTGCGAACAAGAATCGAGCCTGTAGGAAAGTTGATTGTTTCTTTTTGTGCATGGCCTTTCAGTTTGACTTCGGCATGACCTTGGAAAGCGCGCGCGGCCCTGTTGACCGAATCTATGACGAAGCTTTCGGTTTCGACATTCAATGATTCGGTCAATTCTTCAATATTGATGCCGTGCGCTAGCAACTTCGCGATCACAGTCTTTAAACCAGTTTCGTTTTTGAAAATGTAAGCCCGCGGAACTTCGTTGCTTTTGGTTGCCGCGAACAATCCGTAATCGGGCATTAAGGTTGGCGTGTATTTGTTTTCAATCATCGCGGTCATCTCTTTGCCGCTTTTAGGGTTTTTGATCTTATTCACTTCGCCGACCAGGATGCTGACAGGTTTATCCAGCGGTTTGATTTCGAAGGCAACGCCTTTTGCCGGAAGCTTGCCGCGAACGGCATCTTCGTCAACTCGTTTGATTAGCGCAGTGATTTCGGCTGCATGCAACGCAGAGTATTTGAAAATTTCTTCGACAAACGCTTCAGTAACTGCAATGCGGCCTTTGAAGTCTAGGTAGCTGTAAGCTTCGGAAAGAATGGTCAGCCGATTGCGCAAGCCAACGTAATTGTTGCCAAACATAGGTTTATGGTCGAAGGTGCGCCAGATTTTAGTTTCGGGCTTATCGGCAGGCAAGGCGGCACGGCCTGAACGTTGGATTTCGAAATTATCCAGTTCGCGGTTCATACGCTCTTTGGTGGCGAAATTGCCGTAATAGTAAGTTCGGAATTTGTGCTGGCGTAACAGGGTGCGAGTAATTGCCGGAAGCATTTTGTTGCGTCCGAAAGCAATCAGCCGCGCATCGGCGTTCGGATTCAGCGTTGGTGAATAAGTCAGGTGATAACCGTGATACGAACCATTGGTTGTGTGCAGGTCAACGGTCAGATGAGGATCCCAACGATTCATCAAGCCGATTAGAGCATTGGCTTCGGGCGATTCCAGCTTCATGTAATCGCGGTTCAAATCCATGCCCTTGGCATTTTCACGCGTGCCGACTCCGCTGATGGGGCCGTTCTGAGCCGTACGGTTTTTGACGTCAATCTTTTCGTTGCCGTCGGCGTTGTAAATCGGGGCGACGATGATCACCAACTTGTCCAACAAGGTTTTCAAATCACCGGCAACAATGCGTCGCGACAGGTGGAGCATCGCTTCCTTCCCTTCCACTTCACCTGCGTGAATGTTGGCTTGAATGAAGATGACAGGTTTTCCCGAAGCGCGAGCTTCGCGCGGTTGAGAAAGTGGTGGATTGGCAAAAATCATCAACGGTAACTCGCGCCCTTCTTCAGTCTTGCCGAAGGTTTCGACGCGCAGCAGATCAGTTACTTTTTGCAGATCTGCAATGAATTTTATGACGTCTTCATAGCGGCTGGTTTCTTCGTAATTGGTAAGTTCGGCTTTCGATTTCGGTAAACTGATTTGAGTTTTTTGCATAGCGGTATTTGGTATCAGCAGTAAAAAGCAAAACAGCAGCGCAGCCGTTTTCATGATTTGATTTCTCCGGGTTGTGCGAATGAATGTAAGTTCCGTGGGTGCGGATTGTAGAAGACGAGGGGCGAACTTTCTAGCGATTCAATCCACCAACAGCTTGATGGCGACAATCTTGTAAATCCAGCTCAACAAGTAAATGGCGACCAATATGCGGATCATGCGGTCAATCCCCTTGGCTTGTACGAACTGAAACCAGGAAATGTGCCGCCGAATCAGAAAAACAAAGAGAGGAATGCTGACAACAGTCAGGCAAAAAGCGATCAAGCCGAATGGTTGAGTAACGAAGGCTTGGTAAAAATGTAGCCTGGCCGAGTGAGCAAAGCTGGTCGTCAATCCGCAGTTCGGACAAGGAATGCCCGTCAATTTGAAAAACAAGCATGGCGGCAATCCCAATTGTTCGTGAGTTCCGTAACCAGCCGCCGATGGGCTGAGCATTCTGGCAACGGTCAGCGTGAACACGGCCAACGTTGCCAGAGCTACATAAGCAATTTGATCAATGCGAGAGAATGCAGCCGGGTTGTGAAACCTGGGTAATGAATTGCCGACTACAAAATGTTGATTCTTCATCTGCTGAATCCCAGCGTCAATGGATCGAAGCTGCTGCGCCGACAATCCACAGAACAATGCCGACGATTCCGGCAAGGCAAGAAATAATAGTTCCGGCGATCCCGACATAAAAACCGATCTTCGCCAAAGTTTCTCCTGCTTTGGGAGCCTGACCAACTTTGACGGCGTCCATTTCCATCTTGCCCAGAATCATTCCCGGAATGCTGGTCAGAAAGCCGCACATAACCAAACCGAGAATGCTCAAGATCATAGAAGCAATCGCGCGTCCGCTGGCGCTGCCTTGCTGGGCAACAATCTGATTGGCGAACGAACTTTGATAAACCGGCGGGCCCTGGTAACCCGGATAAGGAGATTGCGAAGATTGTGATGATGAGGGCGAAGTCGGGTTAGCATAAGAGCCGGATGTCGGTTGCCCAGTCTGTCCGGAATGCTGGCTGACGGGGCGGGTCAGCGGGCTGGAACAATTGCGACAAAATCCTGCATCGTCGGGATTCTGGGTTCCACATCGGGTGCAAAACATTTAACAGTGTCCTCCTGATAATCGGGTGGCTTAATTCGTATCGCGCGGTTGAGAGATCGGAATCGGTTCGCGTAATTTAGCCGTCGTCGGTTCTGAAACGCTGAACTCGGAAATGGGTGTAACAGAAGCTTCATCAAGTTGCGAAGCTGGCAATTGCGGAACAGGTGAAGTATTCGGAACCTGGGAAAAGAGCGGTTGCCGCATGTCGCCCATTTGTTGCTTTTTCATTTCCACCAGTCGTTTGCTGACAACCAGTCCGTTGAAGATCAATCCCAGGCCAACAAAAGTCGGTATCAATCCCACAGCCCAGATACTGCGAAGAATATTTGCTCCAGGACCGTCGGTCACATTGGCAATGGCTTCAAAAAGAAAGCTGAAAAAAATGGTGACGGCGACGCCAACGCTGGAGGTAATAACTCCGGCTTTGATTTCTTCGATTCGTTTTTCTTCCGGGGTTTTCTTTCTTTTTTGTTCGCGTTCTTCCCAATGCTCTTCCAGCCACATCTGGTTCCAGTCAACCCCGGAGTTAACGCCACCTCCGCCCTTGCTCATCACGCCTTGCACGCGTCGCAAATTCGCTCCGCACTTTTTGCAAAATTTGATGGCTTCGCGGGTTTCCGTTCCACAATTTGGGCAAAACATAAACTTCCTTTCCACACAGACTGTTTCCGGAATCAGCGTTTCAAATGTCTGGTTTCTTCTTCGGTGACGCTGATTGCCGATTGGACAGGTTCAAGTTCGTTGGTATGCGGTGCGGATGGTTCCACAGAAGTCGCCGCAGAAAAGACCGGGTTCGGCAATTTAGCGGACGCGTGGACTTGCGATTGGGTCGGAGCCCTGGGCGCAACATAAGCATTAACGGCACTGGAAGATGTGGGCAGCGTTTCCGCTATGACGCGGGAACTGATGATTTTGGAAATTCCGACAGCGCAAACAATGAACGCGATAAAGCTGGAAACTCCGAATGGCGTTCGCCAACCGGTAAAAGGCGCAGAAAAGAGGAAATTGATGATTTGGTAAACCAGGTAGCTGCCGCCTAAAACCGCCATCGTGATTCCCTTGCGAGTATCCCGATGACGGTCAAATTCGGGTTGATAGGCAATCGGAGGCAAATGATGAACAATGGGTTGAGGCGGAGTAAGTTGACCTGTCAGAGCTTGCGAAACCAAAAACAGATTGGTTCCACACACCGTGCAGAATTTTTTGCCATCGCTCTGATTCGATCCGCATCTCGGACAGAACATGTCTTAACTCCTCCGTACGCTTTACCCGCGACGAAACACATTGAGCAGTTTACGAACGCGTCCCTGAAACAACGACATCATTGCCATGTATCCGTATCCCAACAGGAAGATCATAAGAAACGGAATTGTCGCGTAAATGTTCGACCGGATTGCGTAATAAACTGCCCCAACGAAATACAGCGCAAAAGCCAATTCGATGAAAGGCAGCACTCCGCCTTTGCGTTTGTACTTCTTGGCGACTTGCAGCCAATTGTCTTTCTTGTTTTCAACGTTGTATTTCGGTGTGCGAACAAAGCTGGATTCAACGCCGAATAAGGCTTCCAACACGGCACGAGTGTTTGAAAAGACCAGCCCAATTCCCATTGCCATCGCCATTGGGATTAACCACAGCCGCCATTTTTCATTCGGATAGCGATAGCGAATCGCAGTGCCATAAAAGCTGATGACGGAAAACGTGGCAAAAATCATCAACGGTGTATCAAACAACAGCATCTGAAACATTCCCTGATTGAAGCGAACGATCAAAACCGGGATGTGTAAAATGCTTAGTACGATCATCAACATTGCTGCGCAGTTGCCGAACAAACGGAAAAACAGCTCAAGTTTTTGCTGCCAAGTCAGATCCGGATGATGCCAGATGCGCGGCATTAACTTCAGACCGACCTGAACCAGGCCTTTTGCCCAGCGACGTTGTTGCGTTTTGAAGGCATTCATTTCGACGGGCAATTCGGCGGGGACTTCTTCATCAAGCAGGTAAATAAATTTCCAGCCCATCAATTGAGCGCGAAAGCTTAGATCGGTGTCTTCGGTCAGCGTGTCGTGTTGCCAGCCACCGCTATAATCAATGGCTTCGCGCCGCCACATTCCCGCTGTCCCGTTGAAGTTGAAAAATGCTCCGGTGCGATTGCGCGAAGTCTGTTCGACGACGAAATGCCCATCAAGCAGCACTTCCTGAATCCGAGTCAGCAAAGAGAAATTCGCGTTGATGTGGCCCCAACGCATCTGCACCATTCCAACTTTTTCATCGCTGAAATAATCCACCATTTTCCGCAAGGTCTCTGGCTTCGGCGTGAAGTCCGCATCGAAAATTGCCATCAACTTCCCTTTGGCGACTTTCATGCCTTTATCCAATGCGCCCGCTTTGAAACCAGTTCGGTCAGTTCGGTGAATGTGGACAATGTCGAAACCTTGCTGTTTGAATCGCTCGACGACTTCTGCTGCTATGCCGACGGTTTCATCCGTGGAATCATCCAGTACCTGAATTTCCAACAGATGGCGCGGGTAATCCAGCTTAACGACAGATTCAACCAAACGTTCAACTACATAAAGTTCATTGAACAGCGGAAGCTGAACGGTGATGTACGGCAATTCGTCTTCGGCAAATTTGCGTTTGGGCTGCGGTTTGATGTTCCGGTAACGCCAGAACTGAAACACCATTCGGATGCGATACGCGCCCAGAATGGCCAGCAACGTCAGAATGGTGAAGTACATAATGACGATCGTCCAATCGAACCCATCCATCGAAGCCAGATAACTGATGTTGTCGCGTCCGTGCCGCAAAATAGGATCAAGCATCCTGTTCACCTCTTCAGGCGATTGCGGCTGCAAAAACAGAAAACAGATCATTGAAAGTAAGTTCATAAAGACTCAAAAAATAAAGTTGGATTTTATAAAAACACCCGCCGGAATTGGCAGGTAGGTCAGCATGGTAACTGTCAGTGACGCAGTGTCAATGTTGACTACTAACGAAATGAATGGCGGCAGTTTTGTGGGGATTGGTTAGTTCTCTGTTTCTGGCCGAGAAGAGAGAAGAGGCACAACTTGCACACTGGCGTCGCGAACTTCATCCAGGAATCTGTTAATGACAGAACCGCGCAGGACGATGTCCCAGCGCGTGCGCGCGGACTGGCCAAAGATGACGTGTGTGACGCCTTCGCGGCGAGCAAAATCAATCAACGCATCCGCGATGCGCGAACTTTTCAGCCGTACGAATTTTGCCCCCAGGCTTTCGGCAAAGCGCACATTTTCCATCAATCGGTTGTAATCCTTTGGGTCAATGCGGCCTGGCTCTTCACGCGGAGATTCGACATAAACCGCAAACCAATCCGATGCCAGCCGCCCGGCGATACGTGAACCGACGCGCAGCAATTTTTTCGCGTTGCCGCGCGAGGTAATACAAACCATGACCTTTTCAGGGATGATGGCTTGTTCCAAACCTTCGCGTTCGCGGTAATCGTGCGACTTGGCAGCCTGGTCCTCGGCCACCTGCCGCAATGTCAATTCGCGCAGCGCTGACAAATTGCCTTTGCGAAAGAAGTTGTTGAGAGATTGTTCGATCTTTTCGACGCCGTAAATTTTGCCTTGCCGCAAACGCGTGCGAAGCGTGTCCACCGAAACGTCTATGTTCACGACTTCGTCTGCGCGTTGCAAAAAACAGTCAGGGATCGTTTCGCGGACGCGAACACCGGTGGTGCGCGCTACGGCGTCATTCAAAGATTCGATGTGCTGGACATTGACAGCAGTGATGACTGTGATTCCGGCGGCGAGAAGTTCAAGCACGTCTTCGTAACGTTTGCTGTTTTTTGATCCGGGCACGTTTGTGTGGGCCAATTCGTCAACAATCGCGACTTCCGGTTGACGCGCAATAACAGCTTCCACGTCCATTTCTTCCAGGACGATGTCACGATATTCGATACGCTGTAGCGGCACACATTCCAAATCACCAATCAGCGCCTCGGTGTCGGCACGCTTATGGGTTTCAACGAAGGCAATGACCACGTCCACTCCCTGCTTTTTGAGCAGATGCGCTTCTTCCAGCATCTGAAAGGTTTTGCCGACACCGGGTGCTGCGCCGATGTACACACGCAGCTTCGCCCGTTCGCCTTCTTTGATTTTGGCGAGGAAGGTTTCAGGAGATGGCCGTTTGTCGCCGTTACCAATCATTGGTCAATTATTTCCCCAACGGTTTGATCTCATCCAGTTTCAGGTTCAGCAACAGCACATTCACACGGGGTTCGCCCAAAAATCCGAACTGCCGGCCTTCGGTAAATTCGGAAACAACGCGTCGTGCTTCTTCTTCACTCATGCCGCGTTCGCGTGCGACGCGTGGCACCTGGAATTCAGCCGCTGCGGGTGAAATGTGCGGATCAAGCCCTGAAGCCGATGTGGTCACAAGATCAACTGGAATCGGTTTGCCGGGGTTTTCAGCTTGCAGCTTTTCGACATCTGCCTTGACGCGGTCAATCAGCTTCTTGCTGGTTGGGCCAAGATTCGATCCTGAAGACGCGCCTGCGTCATACCCAGCCGCGCCCGCCGCCGATGGCCGCGAATGGAAATAGCCTGGGGACGAAAATGGTTGTCCGATCAATTTTGAACCAACCACCACGCCATTGCGCTCAATTAGTTGTCCGTTGGCTTTGTCTTTGAAAAGCACTTGGGACAAGCCTGTGACGGCCAGTGGATAAACCAGGCCCAGCAGAATTGTCGTTACAATCGTCATTAAAATCGCCGTCATCAAATTCTTTTTCATACTGTTGCTTCACTCCTTTATGCCAGCCGAAGCGCCACGATGATCAAGTCAATAATCTTGATTCCAACAAATGGAGCGATGATCCCGCCCAATCCGTAAATGAACAGATTGCGCCGCAATGACGCCGCCGCGCTCATCGGACGGTATTTGACGCCTTTCAGCGCCAGTGGAATCAGCGCAATGATAATCAGCGCATTGAAGATAACCGCAGACAGGATGGCTGATTGCGGTGTTGCCAGACGCATGATGTTCAGCGCATTCAGCACCGGAAACGCAATAGAAAACATGGCTGGAATGATCGCGAAATACTTGGCCACGTCGTTGGCGATGGAAAACGTCGTCAGCGCGCCGCGCGTCATCAGCAACTGTTTGCCGATCTCGACCACCTCGATCAGCTTGGTCGGGTTCGAATCCAGATCAACCATGTTGCCGGCTTCTTTTGCCGCCTGGGTGCCGGTGTTCATCGCCACGCCGACATCGGCTTGTGCCAATGCCGGAGCGTCGTTGGTTCCGTCGCCAGTCATGGCCACCAGTTTGCCTTCGGCCTGTTCGCGTTTGATCAGCGCCATCTTGTCTTCGGGCGTCGCTTCAGCCAGAAAGTCGTCCACGCCTGCTTCACGCGCAATCGTCGCGGCGGTCAGCGGATTGTCGCCCGTGATCATGACCGTTTTGATGCCCATTGCGCGCAGTTGGTCGAAGCGTTCTTTCATTCCGCCTTTGACGATGTCTTTCAGATAAATGACGCCAAGCGGGCGTTTATTATCGGCAACCACCAACGGTGTTCCGCCTGATTTGGAAATACGGTCAACAATCTCGCGCAATTCTTTCGGCGCTTGTGAACCATTGCCATTGACGTATTTTTCAATTGCGTCCACAGCGCCTTTGCGAATTTCCCGCCCGTCATAATCCACGCCTGACATTCGCGTCTGGGCGGTGAAGGGGATGAAGTGCGCTTCATGAGGTTGAAGTTCGCGCCCGCGCAGGCTGTATTTCTCTTTCGCCAGAACAACAATGGAACGGCCTTCCGGCGTTTCATCCGACAGTGACGAAAGCTGCGCGGCATTGGCCAGATCGGTTTCGTTTACGCCGGGCAGCGAAATGAATTCCGTTGCCTGCCGGTTGCCCAGCGTGATTGTGCCGGTTTTGTCCAGCAGCAAGGTATTTACATCGCCCGCTGCTTCGACCGCACGGCCCGACATTGCCAGCACGTTGTGTTGAATCAGCCGATCCATTCCCGCAATGCCGATGGCCGACAGCAATCCGCCGATGGTTGTCGGGATCAAGCAAACCAGCAACGAAACCAGCACAAAGATCGTTTGCGGCGCGTTGGAATAAATCGCGAACGGCTGTAAGGTCACGACTGCCAGCAGAAAGATAATCGTCAATCCAGACAGCAGAATGTTCAGCGCAATTTCGTTCGGCGTCTTTTGCCGGCTGGCGCCTTCGACCAGAGCGATCATCCGATCGAGGAACGTTTCGCCGGGGTTGGAGGTAATGCGAATTTTGATCTGATCTGAAAGCACGCGCGTACCGCCCGTGACTGCCGAACGGTCGCCGCCTGCTTCGCGAATGACTGGGGCTGATTCGCCCGTAATCGCCGATTCATCCACTGACGCCACGCCTGCGATAATCTCGCCATCGCCAGGAATGAATTCGCCCGCCGAAACGATGACGATGTCATCCTTGCGTAACTGCGGCGCGGGTACGACTTTCACTTGACCGTTGGGCATCAGCTTGTTGGCGGTGGTTTCAGTCCGCGCTTTTCTCAGGTTGTCCGCCTGCGCTTTGCCTCGCCCTTCGGCCATTGCCTCGGCGAAGTTGGCAAACAGCACCGTAAACCACAGCCAAAGCGTAATCTGCAAATCAAAGCCGGTACCGGGCGCGCTCGTGACAATGTCTTGAATCAGCAGGATGGTCGTAATGACGCTGCCGACTTCGACGACAAACATCACAGGGTTTTTCATCATCCTGACGGGATTTAATTTGCGCAGCGAATCCACCGCCGCGCGCGACATAATCCTGGAATCCCAAATTGAAATCGTCTTTTCCTTAGCCATAATTTTCAAAGCCGTTAGCGGTCAGCCAGTTGGTTGCCGGATCAGTACCGCGAGCGGTAGCGAGCGTGCTTAAAGCGACAATCGCTCGCTACCGTTCGCGGTACTGACACAAATTTAAAACGTTTGCCCCGCGTACATCAGCAAATGCTCCACGATGGGGCCGAGACTTAATGACGGGAAGAAGGTCAATGCGCCAACAATAATGATGACGCTGATCAGCAGTGTCGTGAACAACGGCGTTGTCACAGGGAAGGTGCCCAGACTGGGCGGCACTGTCTTTTTGCGCGCCAGATTGCCCGCCAGCGCCAGCATCGGAATGATCATCAGAAAGCGCCCGAAGAGCATCGAAACGCCGATCGTTGTGTTGTACCAGTAAGTGTTTGCCGAAATTCCCGCAAAAGCCGAACCGTTATTTCCAGTGCCGGAAGTGAATGCGTACAGCATTTCCGACAGCCCGTGCGGCCCGGCGTTGTTCAGTTGCGACGTGCCGAAGGACGGAGCGACCGAAGAGATCGCGGTGAAAATCAGAACGGTCAACGGGAAGATCAGGACGTTCAGCATGGCCATCTTCACGTCAAAAGATTCGATCTTCTTGCCCATATATTCCGGTGTGCGGCCAACCATCAGCCCGGCGATAAAGACCGCCAGCACGATGTAAATCAAAATGCCGTACATCCCCGCGCCGACGCCGCCAAAAATGACTTCACAAAGCATGATGTTCAGCAGCGGAATCATGCCGCCCAGTGGCGTGAATGAATCGTGCATTGAATTGACAGCGCCGCACGAAGCATCGGTCGTGACCGTGGCAAATAGCG
>ERZ650309.265-NODE-265-length-26358-cov-4.661864_pt1 | contig 26358 bp, 16 predicted proteins | sample MGYA00376245_ERZ650309 | MGnify/ENA primary metagenome ERZ650309 (study PRJEB26733, sample SAMN07839294) | wastewater metagenome | biome: urban; feature: wastewater treatment plant; material: waste water | place: USA: North Carolina | collected 2016-04-26 ...
CCTTCGGCATATCAACACAAGGTGCTCTTCTGGGGAATCATAGGTGCCTTGGTCATGCGGGTCATTTTCATATTTGCCGGTGTAGCACTCATTAATAAATTCCACTGGATCATTTATGTCTTCGGAAGTATTATTATCATTTCGGGAATTAAGATGTTGTTTCAGAAAGACAAAAAGCTGGAGCCCGAAAAGAATCCATTGATTAAACTTCTCAGAAAAATGATTCCCGTTTCGAATGAATATCATGGAGACAGATTTTTTGTGCGACTGAAAAATGGAGTTTTGACAGCTACTCCCTTATTCATTGTATTGGTGTTGGTAGAATTAACCGACCTCATATTTGCCGTCGACTCGATACCTGCAATTCTCGCTATCACCACCGACACCTTCATTGTTTTTACATCGAATGCATTTGCAATTCTGGGATTGCGGTCGCTGTATTTTGCATTATCCGGAATGCTCAACTTATTCAGATATCTCTATGTTGGTCTTGCATTTATACTTGTATTCATTGGTGTAAAGATGATGATCTCGGGCTTTCATAAAATACCGATCGAATATGCTCTCATTACTGTACTTTCTATTCTGGTGATCAGCATCGCCGCATCGCTGTTGATCAAAGATAAGTCTCCCCAAAAGGAATTAACGTAAAATGTAGATTAACTCAGTTGAGAAACACCGTTACGGGAAATGTTTCCTGAATAAAACAGGGGCATTTCCCGTTTCTTTAATCTGAAATACAAAAAATGGACTTTCAAATACTCATCTCCAATATCACCAATCCCACACTGCTTTTTTTTATCCTGGGTGTTTTGGCGGTAATTGTTAAAAGCGACCTGGAAATTCCGCCAACCTCTGTAAAGTTTATTTCACTATACCTCTTGTTTGCAATCGGTTTCAAAGGAGGGCAGGAATTGGCACATTCAGGATTTTCAACAGAGTTGCTGCATTCACTTTTATTTGGACTCGCCGTTGCAGCAATCGTCCCGCTGTATACATTTTTCATTCTTAAAAGAAAGCTAAGCATCAGTGATGCTGCTGCTGTTGCAGCTGCATACGGTTCGGTAAGTGCGGTGACTTTTGTTTCCGGTGTGTCATTTCTGGAAAGTCAGTCTGTAGCATTCAATGGTCACATGGTAGCCGTTATGGCAATGATGGAAGCGCCTGCCATAATTGTGGCTGTTGTATTACTTCGAAGTTATGAGAAAGAACAAACCAACGGCCATGGTTTGAAAGCAACAGTAAGACATTCTTTTACTAACGGAAGCGTTTTATTGATTTTAGGAAGTTTACTCATAGGCATGATTGCCGATACCAAACAAGCTGAAGGTATAAAGCCATTCACCACCGATATCTTCAAGGGATTTCTCGCAATATTTCTTCTCGAAATGGGAATGGTGACAGCCAAAAGAATTTCAGTTTTTAAGAAATATGGTTGGTTCGCCACTCTTTTTGCGATAGTCATTCCAATATTAAATGGTAGTATTGTTGCAATACTGAGCGGGACCATTACCGAATCAGTAGGAAACCGCTTAATATTTGCATTGTTGGCTGCAAGTGCCAGTTACATAGCAGTCCCTGCCGCCATGCGGTTATCAGCCCCCAAAGCTGACCCCGGACTTTTTATTCCAATGGCACTTGGGATCACTTTTCCAATAAATATTACTATTGGAATGCCATTTTACTATATGATTGTAACAAATACTTAAATAAAAGTCATTAATGGTCATTGGTGGTCATTAATAGTCATTAATGGTCATTGATAGTCATTAATGGTCATTGATGGTCATTAATAGTCATTAATGGTCATTAATAGTCATTGATGGTCATTATTAGTCATTAGTAGTCATTGGACATTGGACATTGGAAATTTGTATATTGGACATTCTCGTAAATGGTCATTAATAGTCATTGATGGTCATTAATAGTCATTGATGGTCATTAATAGTCTTTGATAGTCATCTATAGTCATTGGAAATTGGACATTTTTATGATGTACTTTCACGTGGGATCTAAGACACAAATTCTTAATTCTTAATTTTTAATTCTTAATTCTTTTGGACATTGGACACTTTTATGATGTACTTTCACAAGGGATCTAAGACACAAATTCTTAATTCTTAATTTTTAATTCTTTTGGCCATTGGAAGTTGGATATTCTTGCGGGATTTAATTCTTAATTTTTTCATTTTTTTCTATTTGACAAATGCTATTTAAGGATGTTGACGATTTCAGTGATGAGTTGTAAATTTCGGGGTGGGGAATAAGGTGCTTCGATCATAATTTTTATAAGAATCGTTCAAATTTTATTAGAATCGGAAGTGTGGCAGATTTTTACTTGCCAAGTAACATTTGTGAATTGAAATTTCATTATTTCATCATAGGTATCAATTTTTCTACGTTCTTTGCAACTGAATAACCACCAGAAAAATGTCAACACTACCTCCTTGCCCCAAATGCCAGTCTATTTATGCCTATGAATCCGGTGAGCTTTTAATGTGTCCCGAATGCGGACATGAATGGAGTGCCTCAGATGTGACGGCAGAAGCTGTTTCAGATTCTGATGGTGAATTTGTTGTTAAAGATTCCAATGGAACCGTTTTGCAAAATGGGGATAGCGTGATCCTGATCAAAAACTTACCAGTTAAAGGTGCACCCAAACCAATAAAAGCCGGTACTAAAGTCAATAACATTAAACTCGTCGACAGCGATCATAATATCGATTGTAGAATCGAAGGTTTTGGAGCCATGGCTCTAAAATCGGAGTTCGTGAGGAAGGCATAACGGATTGATGATAAGCCTTTGGCAGGTAGTTTCCAGTTAGGTTCTGATTTTTTAAACTTTTTCAATTGGCGATTCGGAAAGTATAAGAACTGCAACCGGTATATTTTAAATCATTTTGTTTTAACTTATGTCGTTTTTTGTGATTGCTTTCAAATGGTTATTCCTTTATGTGAGGCAGCGATACCTTTGCCGAAAAGGAAATAACTCCTTTTTTTCAGTTTTTTAATAAAACATAAGAGTTTGACTCAATTGGAATTATTACTAATTTCGTGAATACTTTATTTCATAATTATTTAATTCAATATGAAACCTGCTTCAATTTCGATGTTCAACAGTTCAGTTAAAATATTGATAATCATATTGTTGACAAGCATCTCGAAAATTAGTGCTCAAACCACTGTTGTTTTCCAGCCTCATGGATCAGCTGGTCAGGATATTTCTTTCGGGGACAATCCTGCATATCTTTCTCCTGATTCAAATTCAACCGAATTGGGTGCAGTACAATGGACCTGTGGTGGAACTGAATGTGAATTGATGTCACTGCTCAAATTTGATCTGTCTTCGATTCCGGCCAATGCAACAGTGATTGATGCTAAATTATCATTGTATGCCAACACACAGCAATTGAATGGAAATATCGCTCTGGGACCGATGTATGGTATCGATAATTCATCAACATTATATCCTATAACCTCTCCCTGGTCAATGAGCACCGTTTCCTGGGTAACCATGCCTTCATTTTCATCTTCAAACGCTACTGTTTTACAAACAAGCACAACAGCATATCAGGATTATCTGAATATTAATGTGACTTCTTCTGTAAGTCAGATGGTCTCCAACCCATCAACAAATTTTGGTTGGATGTTAAGAATCAATACTCCGAATTATTATAATTCCATGATTTTCTGTTCAAGTAATTTTCCAGATAGCACCAAACATCCGGTACTTGAAGTAACATACATAACGAGCAACTGTCTTGTTGTAAAACCGAATGCTGTTGATGAGCCAGATATGTCTTTTGGGAACAATCCATCCTATTTAAGTCCCGATTCAAACAGTACCGATCTTGGGTCAGTACAATGGACTTGCGGAGGATCTCCATGTGAATTGAGATCTGTATTGAAATTTGATCTCTCTGCGATTCCGGCCGGATCTATTGTTCAATATGCCAGTCTTTCGCTCTTTTCAAATCCACAACAGAATAATGGGAATCCCGCATTGGGTCCTATGTATGGAAGTAACAATTCTTCAGAGTTATTGAAAATAACTACTCCATGGGATCAGGCTTCACTGAGTTGGAACAATCAGCCCAATACGACTCAATTGGATGTTGTAACGCTGAATCAAAGCACTTCAGCATATCAGGATTACATGAATATTGATGTAACCAATGTTGTTCAGTCATGGATCAACCAACCTTCAGCAAATTATGGATGGATGATGAAGCTTATTTCATCTTCATATTATAATTCCATGATTTTTTGTTCAAGCAATTTTTCAGATACCACACGTCATCCCTTTCTTGAAATTTGTTTGAATACGGTTGGCATTGCGGAATTGGGAAATCAGAATCCCTTTTTAGTTGCACCCACAATTTTCGATAATGCATTCTCAATTCATTACAACGGCAAGTGTACTACAAAAACTGAAGTGCATATTTTTGATATGTTAGGAAAGATGCATCTCTCTGAAACCAGAATTCTGAATGAAAAAGATGTGTTCACATTTCATACAGAGCGATTCAGTCCGGGAGTGTATATCGTTAAGGTGATGGATTCCGGACATGTATATTCTTTTAAAATCATTAAGACGGAATAAACCACTTTTAACGATCGCAGATACTTTTGCTTTTAAACAATTTTCTGTGTTTCCACTGTATCCCTTGTCAGGGGAATAATTGCTCTAAATTCGATCAATCAGGCATTAAGGCTTGAAGGTTTCGTTGCTTTGGATGCAACTAATTTTATTCACTTCCGTCTTCTATAAATATTAATGGTTGCAAAATTACTACAACGATGAAAAATCTATTAATTGCAATATTGGTTTTTATATCAATATTATGCCCTGCTACATCGTTCAGTAACCATGTCGGTGGCCATCTGACTTATACATATACAGGTGTAAATACCTATTTACTTAAGCTTACATTGTACAATGAATGCGATGGTCCCGCCTTAGCCGATTCGGCAGTTGTTTGTATTTCATCAGCAACAGGAGGGGTTTCATTTACAACTGTGCTGCATCAAACCGGAACGCCGGTAGAACTGCCTCCTTTTCCTTATGTTCCTGCTGTGGTGACGTCTTGTAATGGAGGCACCTTTACGGGATTTACAAGATTTATTTTTGAAGGGGTAGTGGTTTTACCTGCTCAATATCCTGATTGGGTTGTAAGTAATTCTTCAGATAATATGCTTTCAAGCGGCCCTTCATTTACTAATTACCGGCCTTGGGTTTATTCGCGTATCGACAACCTGAACAACCCGATAAATTCTTCAGTTGCTTTCAATACTGACCCTAACTTCTTATTTTGTGTGAACCAGCCTGCATGGAATTCATATGCAGCCACTGATGCTGACGGCGATTCAATAGTTTACTCATTCGAAAATCTCCTGACGGATACTATGATTTGTCCGGCAACGCCTACGGTAAGTACTGCTTCTTTCAGTCAGCCACTTACTTCCTCAGCACCATATCTGATTGATGGCAATGCCGGCTGGATAAATTTCAATCCCGTTTCTGTTGAATTGGGATCTATATGTATAAAAGCAAGTGAGTATCGATCACAAGTGCTCATAAACGAAACAACTTTTATGCAAAATATGATCTCTATAAATAGTTGTGTTGTTTCAGGATTCAATGTTGAACCCAATTCAGATGAAGCCGAAATCACCTACAATAATAAGCTTCATATGCTACATTTTGTTTCAGATATTTCTTCCGGTAGCTTGTCTTTTTCTGTATACGACATAACCGGTCGCATGATCACATCTGAAAAAAATAATCGGTTTTTTGGCGATGCAGAATTTTCTCTTCAGTCGATATCATCCGGAGTGTATTTTGTCAGAGGGATGATAAAAGCAGATGGTCAACAAATAAATCTGAAACCTTTTAGCTTTGTGAAGAATTGATTTATAAAATGTGATGATAAAATAGTCTGAGATGTGTTTGTTATTTTATTCTTCGAGAACAACTATTTTTCTTCGATATATTTCATTCCGGTTTACAATTTCAAGGAGATAGCATCCTGATAGCAACACAGAACAATCTATTGTTAAAGCATCTTTGCCAATAAAAGTTCCTTTCATAACAATTCGACCATTAACATCCATGATTTTATACATGGATTCACCCTGCAGTATATTAAGGCCGGAAACAGTCAATGTGCTTTTAACAGGATTTGGAGAAATGTTTATTGAAACAGATAATTCTTTTATCCCCGTAAATTCAAAACACACTGTGTCGGTATAGGTATCACATTCAGGGTATGCGCTGTTCCACGCCCTTAACTGGTAGCAGCCGGTTCCGGTAACTGTATAGAAGTTTGAATTAGCACCCGGAATTGGTGTTGTGCCATTGTACCATTGAAATTGAGCTTGAGGGGATGGGTAGTTGAGGGTTAATCCATTTACATATAACGGAACTCCCGGTAAAAATGGCAGCGGCTGTGCCTGAATCAGCAAAGTGTCGCTCACACTATTACATCCTGCAGGATTTGTGTAAGTCACCACAAAACTATTTCCGTTTACAGGATCAGGATAGTAATCATAATTATAGCTGTGATTCCCGGTATTGAACCAACCCGTAGAAACATGGTAAACAAACCATGTGTAAAGTCCGGGAGCGGGATTCGGAATTGTAAGTGAAAGTATATCCCCCTGACAGGTATAACCAAGCGAATCGTTGTATGTGATAACAGGAGTAGGGTTCGGATATACTACCAGATAAACCGGCGCGCAAGCTGTTGACCATACAAACCCTGTGGCATCGGTCATGGTCAATGTTATAGCCATTGAAGTATCAGCCACAACAGTAATAGATGGAGTAGTTTCTCCTGTGCTCCACAAATATGATGTGCCGCCCGGATCTCCCTCAAATAACAGTGTGTCACCAGCGCAAACCAACAGTGTGTCCATTGGAGACGACGGTACAACAATTGGATAGTTGAATGTACTTCCTTTAATAACAGCAACCATTTGTGAAGTGGTGGTTTGTCCGCCTAACCCTGTTACGCGTTGTGTCACCAGATAATTTCCTGATGAAGGAAAAGTATACGTTAGTGAATGGCCGGTCAATTCGTATAAGCCATCGTTATTAAAATCCCACTCTGTAGTAATGCTATTTACTGCTATTGAATCGTTGAACACCACTTCACCGTTATTGCAGGTTGAAGCAGAGAAAGTAAATCCTGCAACCGGCACTGCCTGACCGGGATTTCCTCCACATCCGTTGCTGATTAAAAGTAAACTGCGCGCCATCTGCAACATCATTTCCATTCTATCGGCCTGACCCTGTGTGAAAGATAGTGGGCAGCTCGTATAATCCATATAATTTGGGAGCTCATTTACGTCGGTGAGAAACGGACTTAAACCTGTTGTGTCCTGTGTATCTGAGGAGCAAGAGTTCCACAGACATGGGAATGCGAATTGGGAAGTGTCAGGAGGAGTATCGCAAACCTGATCACCTTCCAGAAGGCAATTCTGGTTGTTGCATGAAAAGCTGAATGTATGAGCGAGTCCAAAATAGTGACCGGCCTCATGAGCGAGAACATGCGAATTATTCAGGAATGCGGCTTCCACCACTATTCCATCATTTCCATTTCCGGCCCAGACAGGATAGGAGGCATAACCTGCAATGGTACCTAAGATTTCACGCACTACCCAAACATTACAATACAACAACGGCGACCACCGGCTTAAACTTTTGAGTGTATCATCATATGGTCCGTATGTGATGTTGGTGAGGTTAGTAACGGTTCTGGTAATGCCGGATGTTGGATTTCCCTGAGGGTCGACAGAGGCAAGACAAAACTGGATGTTAACCTGATTTCCGGTAGAATCGAAATATGGAGTTGCATTGTGAAACCGAAGATTTAATTCTTCAACAGCCTTAACAACAACTGAGTCGGCGATATTTTCAGGACCATTATTGTGCATGATATGAAACACGATTGGGACCACAAAAGTGCCGGCAGTTTTATGCTGTTTTTTATTCAGAAGATTTTCATAAATCCTGTTATCCAGTTCTGCTTTCTTTGCCGGTGATCCCGGATCAAGTATATTAATTCGCTGAATGGATGCATCATAACCGCAAAAAGGTGTTTGTGCGGATGCATACCTGGCGGGAAAAAAGTTGAATATAAGGATGAATATTAAAGTATAATGTGATAAAGTCATGTTTAATCGTTTACAAGTACAGATGCAATACCTCTCTAAAAGGTTGCTTACCTAAATTCAAAATTTCCCCAATATACGTCAATTTACTTATTGACTCCGTAATTGTATTGAACAATCTTTGTACGTACAATACTGCCCATGGAACTAAAAGTATAAAAGGAGATCGCTGAAAATCCTTAGAAGAGTAGGCAACAATTCTAATGAATTATGGAAGTAAATCAAGCAAATTTGCAAATTCTGAAACCTGTTGCAGTGCGCTCAGGAGCACAGATGGAATTTAAATTTCAGGTTTTTAATGATAACGATGATACAGCAAGGATGGTGCGGCTGATTGTATTGCTGCCCGTTGATGTCCGTGTTACAGATGTATTTGTTGAAGAAGTGAAAGTCGGATTTGGTGGATACCAGAAAGTAACAGGTAAGTGCGCAGAAGATAAGAAAAATCAATGTGCTGTTTATTGGAATTCTTCAGTATCAGTTATCAGAGCCGGAGGAGACCTCAAGAAATATCATGACAGTAATGTCCAGATTGACCTTGCTTATTTGGACGTAAAAGAAACCGCAGAAGTCCGAATAGTGACAACCAGCGCTTCTCACATCGACGGAAAGAAAAAGTTCGGTGTGTTTGTGTATGGCTCGGTTCCTGATTCTGATCCGGATTCTAATTTCAAATCAGCTGTCTGCTAACCGGTTTGGGGTTCTCACAATCGCCAACATTCATTACATCAATTTCTTAAATAAAGGGAGGTTCCGGTTCATGGTGGAACCTCCCTTTTTGCTTTTTTCTGTGTTTTATTTCAATGCACAAATAGCCTGATGAGAAGCACTGAGTTCAGACGTAGAGCAGCATTTTTCAATCGGATTTATTTTTTATTATCTTTGTTAATCTTACGCTAACTTATAATACCATGAAACGATTATTTTCTCTGCTGGTTTTTATCATTTTCATCAGCTCCCATGCAATATGCCAACCCACCAACTGGGAATGGGCAATTTCTACAGGTGGTATATCTTATAGCGAATCAAGGGATGTTGTTGCGGATGGTTCAGGAAACGTTTATGCTACAGGATATTATACAAATGACACCATTCAATTTGGAAATTTTGTTTTACTGAACTCAGGATCAACCGATGTGTTTATTGTTAAATTCGAGCCGTCAGGAAATGTTGTTAATGCTTTTCAAATAGGGAGTTCAAGTAGTGAAATTGGATATGGCATTGCTTTAGATGGTAACGGGGGGCTATATGTAACAGGATATTTTGCAGACTCTACGTTAACAATAGGCACTACATCTCTTGTTAATTTTGGTCAGGAAGACGGATTTATTGCAAAGTTTGATACATCAGGGACATTTGTTTGGGCCAGAAATTTTGGAGGCCTCAATAAAGATAGAGGATTGTCAATTGATGTGGATGTAAATGGCAATTCCGTGGTCACAGGAGTGTTCAATAGCCCTTCACTTAATTTCGGATCACTTCAGGTTGTAAATCCTGCACCTTCTGCTCTTGATCAATATTTTATTGTTCGGTATGATCCAAATGGTAATGCAATTTGGGCCAATGCAAACGGGTCTCCTTTAATCGATTTTGGCAGTGCGGCGGCAATTGATAATTCCGGCAATTCATATATTGCAGGTGCAGTACAACCCGGGACGGATTTACAGCTGTTTGTATCAAAATATGATATTACCGGCAGTCTGATTTGGACCAGGTTAGCTACGGGAAATGGAAGTAATCGAGCATACGGAATGGATGTTGATGCAAGTGGCAATGTTATTGTGACAGGTGAATTTAAGGGCACGACATGTACAATTGGAGGACAAACTTTGACCAACAGTGGCGCATCAGGCTTGAATCCGGATTTACTATTGGTGAAATTGAATTCAGCCGGTATTGTGGTTTGGGCAAAGAGTGAAGGAGAAAATTTATCATCTGATGCAGGCAGAGCCGTTGAAACAGATCCATCAGGGAATATCTATGTAACCGGAGAGTTTTCGGTAGCAACATTTAACTTTGGCACTTCGGTTCTGGTTAATAACGGAGTATCAGATATTTTTATAGCAGGTTATGATGCATCAGGAAATGTTTTGTGGGCAAACAGCGGTGGCGGACCCAGTCAGGAATTGGCATATGGAATTGCCGTAGATGGTCAGGGTGGAGTGACCACAGCCGGTAGCAATAAGATCGGCACATTACATTTTGGAAATATTACCATCAGCGTGCCTACCGGCAACTCAAATGCAGTTATCGCCAAGTTAAGCTATCTGACCGGTACGGGAGAGGAACATTCAGAACATTTGAAGCTGAAACTCTTTCCGAATCCCACTTCAGGTGACATTCATATTGATTGCAAAGAAGTAATTAGCAAAATTGAAGTTTATGATGTTGCCGGAAAACGCATTTCGGAATTTGCACCCTATTCTGCCAGTTACAATTTTGCTATTAAACAGCAAGGTTTTCATTATCTGAAAGTTTTTGGTAAAAATTCTGTTTCTCAAATAAAAGTTCAGGTGATAAAATAGCAGAATCGAAAATTTCACTGATGAATTTTAAGAAAAATTCTGATTGTGAATTTTTCGGTTCAACAAATAAACTCAAACAGGAATAGTTTATTTTGAAATTAAAAATGCATACATGGAACGCAGAAAATTCATTAAAGGATCAGCCATCATTGGGGCAACAGTAGCAGTCCCTGAAATTTTGAAAGCTGCTTCGGGACTGATCGATTCAGCAGGAGCAAGAACGGTATACCGGGTATTAAATACTGATAAAACCATGGTGGGTACCCTGCCTGTATTAAGAGCATTTGCAGGCGATCATAACGATTATGTTTCTCCATATGTATTTTTCGATGAATTTGGTCCTGTCAAAGTTAATGCCAACGATAAACCATTGCGTGTTGATGCACATCCTCATGCTGGGGTGATTCCAATTACCTATTTTCTGGAAGGAAGCGGGCACCACCGAGATAGTCTGAATTATGATTTTCAGATCAGCAAGGGTGATTTCATGATGTTTAATTCAGGACGCGGGGCAATTCACATGGAAGAAACCGGACAGCAACTTTACAATAGTGGTGGCATTTACCATGGCTTTCAGATTTGGTTGAATGCACCGGCGAAATTTAAGTTCACCGACCCGACTGCCAATGTTTTTCATAGCGATAAGATGGGGTTCATTGAGGAAAAGGATTACAAAGCGAGGGTAGTACTTGGGCAACTGTTTGATACCAAATCGAAAATCGAAACACTTTTCCCTGTCTTTTATTTTCACATCAACATGAATTCCGGTTGCAAACTGAGTATTCCTGTTGATCCAACACATAATGCATTTGTATATGTCATTAAGGGAAGTGTTGAAACAGAAGGAAGGGTTGCCACAAATGCAAATCAGGTTATTTTATTTGAACGCGATAAAAGTCTAATTAATCTCTTTAGTAAAGATGATGCTGAAATATTGCTTTTGGGAGGCCGACCTCATAATGAGCCTGTATTTGCTTATGGTCCTTTTGTGATGAATACTGAAGAGGAAATACGACGCTGTTATGAGGATTACCGGATGGGGAAAATGGGTAATCCTGCTACTGTGAATGGCAGATAGTCGTGTAGTATATATGCTCAACTGTTTTCGAAGTAATCCTGTGCTGTTCCTAATCTTGAATGTTCCTGAAGTTGTCTCACAATTTCACCTGCTCTTTTACCGTGGAGATTGATTTTATCGAGATTGGTCATTAGTTCGCCTGCTAATTCTGACTTTTCGTTTTCCGAAGAGGCAGTTACGAAGTCAGATACCAGATCTTTTGACAACTCAGAGAAATTGTTTACGAAGTTCAGTGGGTTCTGAATTTCATGTGCAACTCGTGAAGCCATTACTCCAAAGGCTGCCATTTTTTCACTCTGGATGAGCTGATCCTGAGTTTCCTTAAGGAGAAGGTTTGCTTTTTTCTGGTTGTTGTAATTTCTAAAAACAAAAAACAACAATAATATTGTAAGCACCAGTCCGGAAACAAATGAGTAAATCAGGATACGTTGTTTTCTGGATTCAGCTCTTGCCATCAGATCCTTTTTTTCCTGTGCTGCTTTCAGTTGCATCGTTTTCTGGTCGAATTCGTATTTGAATTGTGCCTGCAACAATGCTTTTCTGTTGTTATCATTTGAGATGCTATCGCGCATGAGTGTAAACAGATCATACATTTCAAGAGCTGATTTCCACTCATTTTTTTTGCGATAAAGCTGACTCAGATTTTCAGCAGCATCGCGGATGAGTGCCGGGTTCCCGATTTCCTTTGCTACCTTAAGACTCGTAGAGAGGTGCATTAATGCATTATTCATATCGCCTGTTAACATGGCAAGTACACCCAGTTGATTGTTCACTTCTGCAATACCTTTCTGATTACTCATTTCAATCATTCCGGAAAGGCTTTCATTAAAATGTGTTTTGGCAATTGCTATTTCGTTCTTAGCTGCCATTATTTTACCAAGATTTTTCAATGTGAACGAAACCCCTTCTTTATCATCAATAGATTTGCGAATAGCGAGAGCCTGATTATAGAAAATAATTGCAGAATCAGCCTTGCCGGTTTCCTGATACAGATTGCCAAGTCCATTCAGGCAAAACCCTTCACCATATTTATCATTTGATTTACGGCAAATGAAGAGTGCACGATCATAGTAATTTTTGGCCTCATGATACTCTTTCTGATCTTTGTGAACGGATCCGATATTCATAAGAGTGGTTGATAATCCATCGGAATCATTATTTTTTTCATATATGAGTAATGCTTTATGGTAGTAATCGAGAGCATCACGGATATTGCCGCGATTGAATAGTAAAAGACCGATGTTATTGTAAGATGTAGCAATCCCTGTCTCGTCACCCATTTCTTTTCTGATGGTAATACTCTTGTTATTGAATTCAATAGCCAGATCTGTCTTTCCAAGATTTTCGTAAATTGCTGCCATATTATTGAAAATAGATGCTACCTGTTTTTTCAATCCTGCCTTTTGTGCCATTGTGAGAGCGCTTGCATTGTTTTTTAGCGCCTGATCGATATCTCCTTTTTGTTCATATAGATAGGCCATCCAGCCGTATGCGGTAGCCATTCCTTCATAATAATTTGCTGAAGATGAAACTTGAAGGGCCTCTTCACAATCTTTCATCGCTGCTTCGGGATTTTCAAGATAATGTTCACCGGCAAGTGCAATGAGGGTTTGTACTCTGGTGGTATCCGGAAGTGCAGCGCCCTTCAATACCTGATTCAAGGAGTCTATCGTTGAATTGTTTTGTGAATGAAGTGTGGCACCGGTTAATAGTAAAATTGTGCAAATAAATATTGATATTTTCATGACATGCAAATTTCTATGACAAAGATATTAAAATTGAATTTCCGTGGACAACCCACTGAAAACGACCCTTCATTGTGGTTCAAAAGCCATCTGAGCAGGTTTCACGGAAGGGTATCAAATGGAATTGTTGAAAAGCCGCAATAAGAATCGTTCGTATCACACCATCTCTTCAATAAAATCATTGTTTTCAGCTCGTATTGGTATTTAGAAAGAAATGAGTATACTGATGATTTTGCTTGAATTTATTTTGCATATTTGCTGTTACAAAAGCACTTCTATGCTCAGTTTAAAGAACATCACCACACTACTCGTTGCACTTGTGTGGGCACAATTCTGCCAGGGACAAGTGGTTAAACCCGTTAAATTTGAAGCGCCTGATTCTGTAACTTTCAGAGCAGTATCGGTTATTAATGATAAGCACTTCTGGATGAGCGGACAACATGGCACCGTTTGCCGAAGCTTTGATGGAGGAAACAGTATTGTTTGTATGACGGTTCCCGGCTATGAAAATGCCGATTTCAGGTCGGTGTATGCTTTTGATCAGAACCGGGCCATTATTGCAAACATTGGCTCTCCTGCTAAAATGCTGCTCACCGAAGATAAGGGGGCCACATGGAAAGAGGTATATTCAAATGAACACCCTGATGCATTTATTGATGGCATCGACTTCTGGAATGATCAGATTGGAATAGCATTCGGAGATCCCATTGACGGAAGAATGATGATACTGATTACAAAGAACGGAGGACTTTCATGGGAAGAACTTTCAGTTGATGCACGGCCGGCGGTTGAACCCGGTGAAGCATCTTTTGCAGCCAGTGGCACTTCAATCAGATGTCTTGCCAATGGAAAAGTTTTTGTAGCTACAGGTGGGAAAGTATCCCGGTTGTTTTATTCTGATGATTTGGGGAGCTCCTGGTATCCCGTTGCTGTGCCTGTAATACAAGGAACAGACGCCGCAGGTATTTTTTCATTTGATTTATCGGATGATTCCAATTGGATAGTTGTAGGCGGTGATTATAATGTAGAAGACGGAATGAAGGATCATATTTTCATTTCCAATAATCAGGGCGAATCATGGATGCCACCGGTTCAACCAACACGAGGTTACAGGGAAGCCGTTCAATTCATCAATGAAACAGATGTTATTGCTGTTGGACCTAACGGTATGGATATATCCCATGATAAAGGATTAAACTGGGAAATGCTTACTGATGTGAAAGGGTTTCACGTTGTTAGAAAAGCACGTGAAGGAAATTTGATCGTCATTGCCGGAAAAGGCAGTGTTATTTATAAGAATTAACCGGTGCGCCTTTTCGCAATAATAAGGTATCGCCCGTAATCAGCAGTTTCTGCCGTTTTCGGATGATCCTCCTATGAGGGTAGCCTTTTTGATTCCGGTTTCTCAGTTATCCAATCAACCAGAATAGGTTGTATATTTTCCCGTTTCACCGACATGATTATAATGAGAAATAGGTATTGATTTTAGAATTCCGCAGGCAACGCCAGTGATGAAACAAATGGAATTATAAATCAACTATATAAATACTAAAGAGGCATATAAATGCCGTTACTTTAGATTTTTATTTTACCTGAAAAATTCAATTGTTGGTTTCCGGTTATCATTCACGAATGTTGTATTAGAAATTTAAGGCAAGGTTCATGCAAATCAGGACAATAAAAATTTTAAGTAATTTGTCCCTATTTGAGATTTGCAATTGTCATAGGGTTGTTCAAATCAACTAACATTAAAATCAAATCACATGAAAGAGTACTTATTATTGATTCGTGAAGATCTTGCAAATTATGGAAACATGACACCTGAAGAAATGCAAAAAGATGTTGCAGCACACGTAAAGTGGGTGGAAGAACTGGTTTCAAAAGGTCATTTTAAGGAGGGCAACCCTTTAACTCCGGAAGGGAGATCCATCAGAGGCAAATCGTTGGTTGTAACAGATGGTCCATATGTTGAATTGAAGGAAGGCATCAGCGGATATTATTTTCTGTTGGCAAATTCGCTTGATGAGGCAACCGAAATTGCAAAGGGATGCCCTTCTCTGTCTATTGGAGGTTCTGTTGAATTACGTGAAGTAATGCAAATGCCATAATCAGTGAGTCGGGAAGTCGAACAACTTACAGCACATCTTTTCCGGGAATTTTCGGGAAAGATGGCTGCTGTGTTGATAAGACGTTTTGGCGTTTCGCAATTGGATAATATCATGGATGTTGTTCAGGATACCTTTGAAGCGGCGTTGATCAAATGGAAATTCTCCGGTATCCCACAAGAGCCTTCAGCATGGCTGATGAAAGTTGCCGGAAACAAAATGGTGAATGTGTGGAAGCGACAAAAATTCAAAACATCACTTGAGGCAGATCATGAACTTACAGAAGAGTCGGCGACAGATAATATATCAGTTTCACCTAATGAAATAGCCGACAGTCAGCTTCGTTTATTATGTGCATGTTGCCATGAAGGATTGCCACTACGAAGTCAAATCAGTATTACACTATATGTTTTATGCGGCTTCGGTGTCCCTGAAATTTCAAATGCGCTTCAAATGAATCAGGAGGCAGTAAAAAAATCATTAACACGAAGTAAGCAATTTCTGAAATCAAGATCCGATTTATTTGAAGAAAGAAATATCAATGATAGAAATCTATCCTTAGTACACACCATTTTGTATCTGATATTTAATGAAGGCTATAAAACTACGAGAGCGCCTGAAGCAATAGACCATGCATTATGTTTTGAAGCGATGCGGCTTACACGCCTTATCCACGAAATGAATCACGTTTCAAAACTTGAAACAAAAGCATTGCTGGCGCTTATGTTTTTCAATCTGTCGCGATTTGAAGCAAGGTTTGATGCAGAAGGTATCAGCTTAACTCTGGAAGAACAGGATCGTAAACTTTGGAACCGGATTTTCATAGAAGAAGGATTCAGATATCTCAATGAAGCAACAAGAAGAGAGTGTGTCAGTAAATATCATCTCGAGGCACTCATATCTTCGTATCATTGTATCGCAGCAGATATCAATTCAACCAACTGGAAACAAATTTCATTTTTGTATGGTGAGTTGGAAAAACTTGAACCCGAATCGTTACAGATCAAAATAAACAGAATAATTGCAGAAAGTTATTTCACAGAACCTCAAACGACTATTAACAAGCTGAATAATTTAGACGCGGAGCATAATGATAATTTAAAATATTTGCTTAAAATTACAAAAGCTGAATTATTAAGACGATGGGGGTTTAGGCAAGAGGCTGCAACAGTGTTTTCCGAAGCACTCAAGCTGGCCGGCTCTCCGGTTGATATCAGTTACATCAAGAGGAGATCAGAACAATGTTCGGGATGAAATACTAAATGACACAGAATGCAGTTACCACATGTAACCAGATGAAGTTGATAATCCGTTTTGTTTTCTTTATTTTATTCTTTTCTAATGCTGAGCCCCAAGTGTTTGGTCAGGGTATGTGGAATACTATACCGGATTTTCCCGGTACTGCCCGAGACGATGCTTTTGGTTTCACGGCCAACGGTAACGGTTATGTCGGAACCGGACTTGACGTCACATTCGGATTAAAGAACGATGTATGGAAATACGACCCCTCCACAAACAGCTGGAGTCAGGCTGCAGATTTTGGTGGAACCCCACGACAGTATATCGCATCCTTTTCAATCGGTTTAAAAGGATATGTGTTTGGCGGAATTGATCTGAACGGTGTTTATCAGAATGACTTATGGATTTACGATGCAGGAGCGAATTCATGGGCACCGGGCAATCCGTTACCTGGATCAGGCAGATCAGGAGCAATGGGATTTGCACTCAATGGTGCGGGTTATATTACTACCGGAAGGAATGGCTTAACGTGTTTTACTGATTTGTGGAAGTACCTGCCGGTTTCAGATGCCTGGGTTCAGGAAGCAGATTTTCCGGGGCAGGCCAGATTTGCAGCAACCGGCTTTTCGGTTCTGAACACCTTTCACACAGGCACAGGCCGTGATATAGCAGGGAACTATTATAATGATTGGTGGACATATGATGGGACTTCTGGCAACTGGATACCTGCAAGTACTTTTCCGGGAGCACCCAGATCTCATGGCGAAGCGTTTTATATTCCTCCTTTTGGTTATGTTGGATTTGGAAGTGGTCAGCAACAGGAGTATTTTAATGACTTGTACCGATTTGATCCTTCAAACGACACCTGGCTGCAGCAAGCTGCTTTTCCATCAGGTGCCACAAAAGGGACAGCTGCTTTCTCAATTGGTGGAAAAGGGTATGTAGGTACCGGCATCGATAGCTTCAACACCAGAACCACAGGATTTTTTCAATTTGTTCCTGATAGTGTAACCGGTTTGTCGAATCAAATAACTACTTCAGCATGGATGTTTTGTTATCCTAATCCGTTTCATGAGTCTTGTGTGGTAACATTTCCCGATGGATCGGAAAATTGCACTTTGACCATCTTAAATGAAACCGGAAAAATAATATCGGAGAACGCAGTTCAGAATCAGAAAAGCATGATGTTAAATCGAAGTAGCTTTGATCATGGAATTAATTTCCTGATGCTCAGGTACCCTTCCGGTAAGATGTTGACTGCAAAGCTGGTTTGCTACTGATGAAGCCACAATACTGATAAAGGCATAGCCACTTCTTATTATAAACTTGCTACGCACATTTTGATGTAGTGTATTCAGCAGGAATTTGATATGTTGTATTTTTGTCTTTTATCACATAGCTCACATGCAAAAAATACAACCACTTTCACTTATAGTCCTTCTTTTGCTTCTATTTAACACGGTTGCTCAATCACAAACAGCTTCTATCAGTGGTAAAATAAAGGGTGCAACAAACGGTGAAGCATTAACAGGTGCAGTAGCCGAACTGCGCAACATCAGCGATTCTGCTTTGGCGAAAGTTGCTGTTGCCGACCTTGACGGGAATTTTCTTTTGGAAAAAGTGAAAGCAGGCAGTTACTTTGTTAAATGCACCTTTCTGGGTTTCGATCCCTCATTCAGCAAGGAAATAATATTTGATGGATCCAAAGAGTTGCAATTGCCGGCAATTGTTTTAAAAACATCGGTAGTGCAATTGAAGTCGGCTGAAGTGACTGCCTTCAGGCCATTGGTTGAAGTCAAATCCGACAAGACGGTATTTAATGTTGAAAACAGTATTAATTCGACCGGTAGCACAGCCTTTGAATTATTGCAGAAGGCTCCGGGGGTAACAGTCGACAACAACGACAATGTATCTTTAAAGGGGCGCGGTGGCGTGATGGTGCAGATTGACGGACGACCTACAAGGATGACGGAGACTGAGCTTGCCGATTATTTAAAAAGTATCCAGAGCACAGATGTGGAATCAATAGAGTTGATTTCAAACCCATCATCTAAATACGATGCTGAAGGGACCGCAGGAATAATAAATATCAAACTCAAAAAAAACAAAAACTATGGAACTAATGGTTCTGTAACTGCAGGATATGCCATAGGTAAATATTCAAAATACAATACTGCTCTATCGCTCAACACAAGAACGCCTAAACTCAGCATTTTTACCAACTATAGCAATAACTGGGGTGACAGAAGTAATGAATTTTATTTGTACAGGGAACAGAACCCTTACACATTCACACAATCATCGATTTCGAAACGAAGCGGTTTGAATCAAAACTACAAAGCCGGCATGGACTATACTTTCAACAAAAAGCATAGTGCCGGAGTCATGATCACCGGAAATTACAGTGACACCAAAAGTGTTCAGACCAACAGGAATTACATCCGTAATTTTACTACTCAGCAAATTGACAGTGTGTTGAGGTCGGATCAGAACTCTAAAAATTTCAATAACAATATCAACTTCAATCTGAATTATCAGTTCAAAGATACAATGGGTCATGAATGGACCAGTGATTTTGATATGGGCCGTTATGAAAGTGACCGGAATTCCTATTTACCGAATGAATATGTGACACCAGATTTTCAAACACCGTTATCTGCAACCTACAATCGTTCGGTCACGCCCACTACTGTCGACATCATCACATTCAAGTCTGATTATTCACAAAACCTGTTCAAAGGGAAGCTGGGTGTAGGTATCAAAACTTCCATTGTAACAACTGATAACACCTTCAATTTTTACAACATTGAGGGAGCAACTGAAATACTGGATCCATCGAGAAGTAATCAGTTTAAGTACACTGAAAATGTAAATGCCGCGTATGTAAATTATCAACGCACATTCGGGAAAATTGATGTTCAGGGAGGAATAAGGACTGAAAACACCAGGAGTGAGGGCGACCTGAAAAGCGCAACAGCTGTGTCGGATAAGAATGTAAAGCGTGACTATACCGATTTTTTTCCAAGTGCAGGAATAACCTATAATTTTCATAAAGATCATTCAATCGGGGCAGTTTATAGTTCGCGCATTGATCGTCCGAATTACCAGGAACTTAATCCTTTTGAGTACAAGCTTGATGAACTCAGTTTCAGAAAAGGAAATCCATTTCTGAATCCTCAGTACTCTGATAAAATCGAACTTTCGCACACATATAAATATGCAACAACTACAAGTATCAGTTACAGTGTTACAGATGACTTCTTTGCTCAGATAGCAGATACCATTGCGGGAGGTAAGAGTTTCTTGTCGCCGAGAAACCTCGCTACCGAAAAGGTGCTGAGCGCAGATTTGAGCACTTCTCTTCAACCCGTAAAATGGTACAGTATATATTTGAATGCAGGCGTTTCCAAAATGGATTACAAGGCTGATTTTGGTGGTACCAAAACCATCAATACGTCAGTAACGGCATTTAATTTGTATGCGCAAAACACCTTTAAACTTCCCTACGCTTTCACTTTCGAGATTTCCGGTTGGTACAGTTCCGGAGGAGTTTGGGGTGGGGCTTTCAAATCAGATGCGCAGGGTTCACTCGATCTGGGATTGCAGAAAAAGCTCTTTGGCGACAATGCTTCACTGAAACTTTCATTCACCGATGTTCTTAAAACCGCTCCTTGGAAAAGTTATAATACCTACGCCGGAATTGTAAACCGTGCCAACGGAAATTGGGAAAGCCAGCAATTCAGGGCCTCTTTTACATGGCGATTTGGCAACAAACAGGTGAAGAATATACGCCAGCGAAATACCGGAAGTGAATCGGAACAGAAGCGTATCGGCGGTGGTGAATAATAACTTAAGGGGTTATTTTGTATAAACACTGTGTTTTATAACACATCACTTGACTTATAAATCACCGAAACTAAGTGCAAAGGTAGTGTCACTTTTCAGATTTTATTACCTTAATTAATTAATTATCAATTATTAAGGCGATAAATGGACTTTGATATTACTAAAAGTTGACATTTTTATGATGGTGGGTAGTTAGGGGTCGCAAATCCTCTGTAAATTTAGCTTTCTGATGGTTTACCCTTACTTTAGTTTAATGTTCAAATAACATTAAACTAACAGGGCCGGAAGTTGTCAGACGAATCATAAAAAACCTAAACCAACTCAAAACTATGTTTACCAGGAGAATTTGCGGTTTTCTCATAACCGCAGGAATATTATTGTCATCAATTGTTTCAGCACAACAATGGGGGGATTACACCTTATACAGCACCATGAACGGTACAACGACGTACCTGATTGATACCAATGGAACTAATTTTCACACGTGGAGTCATACTACTGCAACCAAGACAGGTTATTCTTCATATTTATTACCAGGGGGCACCTTGTTAAGGTCTGTTTCAAGAAGTGGTAATTCATTTTCAGGAGGTCCCATTTGTGGCCAGGTTCAAAAAGTGGATTATAACGGAAATGTGATTTGGGATTATGTGTATTCAACACAACAGTATTGCACACACCACGACATTTGTCCAATGCCCAATGGCAATGTATTATTAATTGCTTATGAACGCAAATCAGCATCTGAAGTTTCTGCTGCAGGGTGCACACAAAGTATTGAAATGTGGCCCGACAAAATTGTTGAGGTGGAGCCCGTTGGAGCGACAGGAGGAAATGTTGTTTGGGAGTGGCATGCTTGGGATCATTTGGTTCAGAATGTAGATCCTTCGAAACCCAACTACCAGACTTCAATTGTTGATCATCCTGAATTATTGAATGTAAACTATCAGACGCAAAAAGATTGGTTGCATGTAAATGGAGTTTCCTTTAATCCGATGTTGAACCAAGTTGCATTCACTTCCCACAACATGAGTGAGATCTATGTGATAGACCACAGTACCACAACTGCTGAGGCTGCTTCGCATTCAGGAGGGAATTCCGGTAAAGGCGGCGATATTTTATACCGCTGGGGTCACCCTGCAGTATACGGTGCAACCGGGACACAAATTTTAAAGGTTTGTCATGATGCTCACTGGAATCCTGAAGGTGTTCCCAACGCAGGTTATTTGGGTGCATACAACAATCAGGGAATTTCAAACAATGCTTCATGTGCAGATCAGGTGGCTCCTCCTTATAACGGTTACAATTATTCCATTGCACCGGGCAGTGCATATACACCGGCATCCTATACACTTCGTCAGGCAAGTGGGGGATATAATAGTAATATGGGAAACTTTCAGGTGTTACCAAATGGGAATACGCTGTTATGTATAGCAACTGCAGGTGTTATAAAAGAATTTGATCCTGCCGGTAATCTTTTGTGGTCAAAAACGACATCGGGAAGTACACCAAAAGCATTCCGTTACGACAGCTGCTATGTATTTAATGCAGCTCCCGCTATTCCGGTAGTAAGTCTGTCTAACGACACCTTATTTTCTACGCCAGCCACCACTTATCAATGGTATTTTAACGGATATCAGATTCCGGGTGCCGTTGATGCATTTTATGTTCCTTCACAAAGCGGCAATTATTTAGTCCGAATTACAGATGCTAACGGTTGTGTGTATATGTATTCTCTCGATTATGCATATAATGTTTCAACCGGTATTGCAACAGTAGCCTCCAATGATTTTGTGAAAATATTCCCTAATCCTTCCAGCGGACTATTCAACCTGAAAGGATTAAATGCTGATGAAAGATTTGATGTTACTGTAAGTGATATTACCGGTAAAACCATTTTAAAAGTCAAAGCCACAAACTCATTAGATCTTGAAAAGTACGAGAACGGTATCTATATGGTGACTTTGCAAAATGACCGCATTGGCTCATCGTTTCATAAAGTGACAGTTTCCAAATAATCAAAACTCAAACCACCATAAGTTAAACACATGAAAAAGATCATCCTTGCAATTGTAATTCTTTCAGTATCTCAAGCAGTATTTGGCAAAAAAGTAAAATTTGCTTGTGATATGACCGGTGTTGCTGTCAATGTTACAGGAATGCATGTGTCGGGGGACTTTCAAACAGCGGCAGGTTTTGCCGGTGGAGACTGGAATTCTGCCTCAACTCCTCTAACCCAGGAAGGCGTCACTGAAATTTACAGCATTGTAGTAGATGTGCCTGCATTTACGAAATACGAATACAAGTTTGTTAACGGTGATCAGTTTTATGATGCCGAATTTGTTCCTGAATATTCACGGGTAGGATACAACTTTAATGACAACAGATGGATATATGTTGATTCCCTTGCTGATGATACAATGATGGTAGGGCCAATTTTGTTTGCTCAGAATGCACCGGCAGGAATGAATTTGATGCGTGTTTTTGTCGATATGATGAATGAAACGGTATCCTCTAACGGAGTACATGTTGCAGGTGATTTTCAGGGCTGGGATCCGCAAAAGACTATTTTATACAGTTTTGGTCCCGACAACACCAACGGACTTTATATTTATGAAATGCTTTGTTATGTTCCGGTTGGAGGCACTTATGAATACAAATTCTATAATGGGAACTCAGCAATAGACGGTGAAGTTGTTCCGGCAATATGCAGTGTTAACAGCAATCGGTCAGTCACCATGCTTGGCGACACCATGTTGAATCTTGTATGTTTCGCTTCATGTCAAAGCTGTGTTACAGGTATTGATGAACCATTGGCATCTTCATTTATTGTCGCTCCAAACCCATCCTCTGATGTTACAACTATTTCCTGGGCAGCCCGTCAGTTTGATTCACTATATATAACTGATGTGACCGGTAGGGTAGTAAAAATGATAAATCACCTATCAGAAAATAAACTGGTTTTGAACAGATCGGAATTCGAAAGAGGTATATACTTCGTTCACGCCGGTGATTCTTCATCAGTTGCAAAAATCGTATTTCAATAGCTTCTAATTTTCCAATCATGAATCAAATGATAAAACGAATACAGGCACTTATGTGCCTGTTTCTATTAACAGGGAGTCTTGCTGCTCAAACTACTTTTTATGATTTAAATTCGATTCAGAAAATCGAGTTATATTTTTCTCAGCCGAACTGGGATTACCAGCTTGATACTTCAAAGTATGGTGCCGATGGCTATGTTGTTGCTGACTGGGTAAAAATTAACGGTGTGCAATTCGATAGTGTGGGAGTCAAATACAAAGGCAATAGTTCTTATGATTCTACCTATTTAAAAAATCCGGTTCACATTGAGATTGATCATGTTATCAATCAGTCATATCAGGGAATAAAAGATATTAAGCTTGGAAACGGTTATGCCGATCCGAGTATGATCAGGGAAGTACTCGCTTATGATATTCTCCAGAATTATATGAATTGTCCCCGTTCAAATTTTGCCCAATTGTATATTAACGGTAATTACACAGGAGTTTATTCCAATACCGAAAGTATAAATAAAGATTTCCTTTCCAGTCAGTTTTCATCTTCATCAAATACATTTTTCAAATGCAACCCGATTGTAACACCCGGGCCAACTACTAAGAGTAATTTGAAATATATATCGAATGACAGCAGCAACTATTTTAATTACTATGAGTTGAAATCAAACACAGGATGGGAAGAACTCGTTCGTTTATGTGATACGATAACTAATTTTCCGGCTTCAGCGGGCAATAACATTGATATGGACCGTGCCATCTGGATGCTTGCTTTCAATTCCGTTTTAGTTAACCTGGATAGTTACTCGGGAGTGTTCTGCCAGAATTATTATCTGTACAAAGACAATACGGGAAGGTTTAATCCTATCGTTTGGGATTTAAATATGGCTTTCGGAGGGTTCCCTTTTGCAGGAAGCGGAGCCAGCAGTATGGGAAGTCTGACTGTTGCCAACATGCAGCAGTTTTCGCCTGTTTTTCATGGAACTGATCCTTACTGGCCATTGATAAAAGCAGTTATCTCGGACCCCTCATACAAAAAGCAATACATCGCCCACGCAAATACCATTCTAAGTGAAGTTTTTAGTTCCGGGAACTACCTGAGTTCAGCCAATAACCTTCAAAGTATAGTTGATACTGCAGCCCAATCCGACAACAATTTGTTTTTCCCATATTCCCAGTTCCAGAATGCCATTAATACTGATTATCCTTTTTCAAGTTATGTTATCCCCGGCATTAGTAATCTGATGAACGCACGAATCGCTTATCTTCTGAGCACACCTGAATTTCAAATGGTACCTCCTGTAATTTCAGGTCAAACAGTAAGTAATACAGCACCTCAGCTGAATGATATGGTCACCTTTACAGCAAATGTGACAAATGCGAACAGTAGTTCTGTATATTTCGGATACAGGGGATCTCCTACGGAACGATTCAATAGAGTTCTGATGTATGACGACGGTGCACATGGCGATGGCAGTGCCGGTGATAATGTTTATGGTATCAGTATCACTGTATCGTCCCTTGTACTGCAATATTATTTCTATGCCGAGAATAATGATGCAGGGGTTTTCTCTCCCGCAAGAGCTGAGCATGAATTTAATTTCATAAGTACCGTCACCGGAAATCCCGATCCCGGAGAAGTTGTGATCAATGAATTTCTGGCGTGGAACGTTACTGATGTTACCAATGAAACAGGATTGCATGCCGATTGGATAGAGTTGTATAATTCCGGTGGAAGTACCGTTAACCTTCAGGGTTATGGTTTGACGGATGATATCACCAAGCCGTATCGATTCACTTTCCCTTCTTTCAATTTGAATGCAGGTAGTAGAATTTTAATTTTTGCTTCTGATTCAACAAGCGATGTTATTGTGAATCACTATGAGATGGCAGTGAATGGACTTAGTAGCTGGAAATATAAAACAGGAAGTGCCGGATTGGATACTAACTGGAGAAATCTTTCTTTCAATGATGGTTCATGGTCTTCAGGAAATGGTGGAATAGGATATGGAGACGGCGATGATAATACTACCATCTCAGCGACAGTTTCAGTAATGATGCGTAAATCATTTACTGTATCCGATACATCACAGATCGTGAAAGCGATTTTTATGATGGACTACGATGATGGATTTGTTGCTTATTTAAATGGAAACGTAATTGCATTAAATGGTTTTCCGGGCGGCTCACCCGCTTATGATGAATTATCTGCAGCCGACCATGAAGCAAGTATGTACGGTGGCGGTGTTCCCGAAAATTTTTATTTCGATGAAGCATTATTAAAAACATGGATACACGACGGAGTAAATACTTTATGTGTTGAAGTACATAATGTATCTCCCGGCTCAAGCGATTTAACAGCAAGGCCATTCTTTTCTTTTGGAATTAAAGATGAAGCAATAATTTGGACAGATGTACTTCCCGCTTGGTTTCCATATAATGTGATAACAACTAACTTACATACCAATTTTACAATTGATGCAGAAGGTGAATCTATTTATTTATCAGATGATAGTGGTTTAATAATTGATTCATTATTAGTAAACGTTGAATTTGCGGATCAGTCTGATGGATGTATAACTGATGGCGCAATTGAAAACGGAATTTTTAT
>ERZ650309.266-NODE-266-length-26325-cov-6.686981_pt1 | contig 26325 bp, 29 predicted proteins | sample MGYA00376245_ERZ650309 | MGnify/ENA primary metagenome ERZ650309 (study PRJEB26733, sample SAMN07839294) | wastewater metagenome | biome: urban; feature: wastewater treatment plant; material: waste water | place: USA: North Carolina | collected 2016-04-26 ...
GCGAAGACACTCTTTCCCTACACGACGCTCTTCCGATCTAGTATGTAAATAATTTAGCTATATCAACAGCATTTTATACCAATATTTTAGGATTAGATTCCATACCAGAACCATTTCATGATGGCAAGCATACATGGCTTCAGATTGGTGTGCATAGTCAACTACACCTTATATCAGGAGCAGACTCAGAAATGGTACACAATAAAAACAATCATCTTTGTTTTACCCTTGCAGATTTTGATGCTTTTATTGAAAAGCTGTCAAAAAATAATATTGAATTTGAGAACTGGGCAGGAGAAAAACAAGCCATAACCACAAGGCCGGATGGCATACACCAAATATGGTTTAGAGATCCGGATGGATATTGGATAGAAGTAAATGATGGATATAAACTTTAATCAACCCTATCATTAGATAAGAAGTAGCATACATATTCTGCGCAGCAGTAAAATACTAAACAGTGTTCATTTTTCATGGGTACAATTAATTTTTTGTATTCCACATATACATTCAATGTATTTTATACTTTATTTTTAAAAATAATATTCAATAACAAAATATCAAGCAATTTTTCATTTTATTTCTTACAGTCACAGTTGTTAGTGCAATAAATGCACAACAAAGAAGTACAATCGGTTTTGGATTTTCTCTTCTAGACTTTAACACAGCTACAGCCATAAATAATACATCAATTGGCGATGTATTAAAAGATGGAGCATGGTCAAAAATTTAAGAAATGCGCCCTGCATTTAACATTGAATATTGGAAAGGAGTAAGCAATCATGTGGATGTGAGTGCAGGATATACGGGAGCATTTTATCAATATCCTTTCCAAGACAAAGAACCAGAAGGTACAGCATTTGAAGGATTGTTTAGCCAGATAGATTTATCTTTAAATGCACGTTTATTAGATGCAAGCAAGGGAATAAATTCAGAAAGATTGACTGCAACAGGATATGGCATAGAAAACCCAAAAGCAGATAATGCAACAGTAGCAGGAAGAGCACAAAACAGAAGAGTAGAATTTAAAACAGGAGAATAGTAGGATTATTGACACATTACAAAATAAAGTTTACAAATATTTAAATGAGGGCCTATAGTTGTTGATGCGCTATGGGTACTTAAAAGGATAAATTTTTATGGTCACATGGATATGTTGATATTGCATAGGCATATGTTCAACTACCCCAAAATATAAAGCTATACAGCGTGGTTCATTTAAATAGTTTATCATACTTTTTGGCTGGATTTCAATTTCTATGCCCTTTTAGTAGGTCTTCTTTTTATATTTTTTAAAACCATTACACTATTGTACAAAAAATTTGGCAGTCTAAAATATAAACCCATATTTGCATCAATGAAATTAATAAGTCAAATGCAGTGGTGGTGGCATACAAACTCTATACGGGGCTTGTAGCTTATTGCTATTGTATTTGATTACGGCCCCGCTTATGGCGGGGTTTTTTTATGTTTTGAATTTTTTTAGATATGCAAAAAATTAGGATTGAAACAAGGGTTAAAAAATTATATGGTGATGTACATACTCCCGTTGGTATTTACCTGCGATTAAGGGATAGATTTAGAGATACTATTTTAATGGAAAGTGCCGATAGCCATGCCGCTGCTAATAGCCATTCATTTATTTGTATCAACGCCATAGCTGGCATTGAATTGAAGGACAATGAATTGTTAGAAATAAAACTTCCGGGTAGAAAATCGGAACGTAAAAAGATAAATCAAGATAGCAAACTTCCTACACTTACTGCATACTATCTTCAATCCTTTGACATAATAAAGCCTTCATTAAAAGTGGCAGCCGCAGCTCAATCATTATTTGGCTATACTGCTTATGATAGTATTCCATTATTTGAAAATATTAGTTTTAGAAATGATAAACCGGGCTCTTGTGGCATTCCGGGATTTCGCTACAGGCTCTATCAATATGTGATTGTTATGAATCATTTTAAAAATGAAATGTTTTTGTGTGAGAATATTATAGCAGGTATTGAAAGTGATCTGATGGCAGTAGAATCTTTGATTAAAAGCAGGGATTTACCGCTATACCCTTTTGCTACAACAGGCCCTGAAAAAAGTAATATGACCAATGGAGAATATCTCGAAATGGTGGAGCAGGGCATTCGACATTGTATGCGGGGTGATGTGTTTCAAATAGTGCTGAGCCGCAGGTTTGAACAATCTTTTACTGGAGATGAATTTAATGTATATCGTGCATTGCGCAGCATTAACCCATCTCCTTATTTATTTTATTTTGATTATGGAGATTATAAAATATTTGGTAGTAGTCCGGAGTCGCAATTAACGATACAGGATGGTATTGCTACACTTCACCCTATAGCAGGTACTTTTAAAAGAACGGGCAATGATGAAGATGATGCGGCTTTGGCTCTTGCCCTTCAACATGATCCTAAAGAAAAAGCAGAACATACTATGTTGGTTGATCTAGCCCGGAATGACTTAAGCAGAATTTGCCCTGATGTATATGTGGCAGATTTTCAGAAAGTACAATTTTATAGTCATGTTATTCATTTAGTAAGTGAAGTGAAAGCGGCTATCCCAAAAGGCACAGACGCTCTATATCTGCTTGGCAAAACTTTTCCAGCAGGTACACTTTCGGGTGCCCCAAAATACAAAGCCATACAACTGATTGATAATTTAGAACCGACGGCAAGATCTTACTATGGTGGATGTGTAGGAGCTATCGGTTTGGATGGAAATTTTAATCAGGCCATTATGATTCGCACATTCCTAAGTAAAAGTAATACCTTGTTCTATCAAGCAGGAGCAGGTGTTGTAGCCGCAAGTATTCCTGCGAATGAATTGCAAGAAGTAAATAATAAATTGGGTGCACTTAAAACCGCTATTGAAACTGCCACACTCATTAATTCACACTAATCAATAATAATGAAAATTCTTGTTTTTGATAATTATGATTCTTTTACATACAACTTAGTGCATTATGTAGAAAAAACAATGCATTGCAAAGTGGATGTATTTCTAAATGATATGCTACCGTTAGAAAAAGTAAAAGACTATGATAAAATTATACTCTCTCCTGGACCCGGTATCCCCATAGAAGCAGGTTTGCTTTTGCCTTTGATTAATGAATATGCTGCAAGTAAAAGTATGTTGGGCGTATGCTTGGGCCATCAAGCTATTGCTGAAAACTTTGGCGCTTCTCTTATTAATCTGGAGCAGGTTTATCATGGTGTTTCTACTCCTGTTCATATCTTGAAAAATGATTTGCTCTTTGATGGTCTTAACTCTCCAATAGAAGCTGGCCGCTATCATAGCTGGGTAGTAAGTGAAGAAAATTTTCCTGATGAATTAGAAATAACAGCAAGGGATGAAAATAATTATATCATGGCTCTGGCTCATAAAACTTTTGATATCAATGGAGTGCAATTTCACCCGGAAAGTGTACTTACTCCAGATGGTGAAAGAATACTTAAAAACTGGTTACAATCTTAATTCGATTCTATGAAAAAAATACTATTATATCTCTTCGAACACAAAACCCTGACCAGATTGGAAGCAAAAAATGTATTGCTGCAAATCGGTCAACATCAATTTAACGAACATGAAGTAACTGCATTCGTTACGTTATTCCTAATGCGAAGTATTACGATTGAAGAGCTAATGGGTTTTAGAGACGCACTGCTTGAACTCTGCATCCCTATTGCATTTGAAGATTATGACACATTGGATATTGTGGGCACCGGTGGTGACAATAAAAATACTTTTAATATATCCACACTGAGCTGCTTTATAGTAGCAGGTGCTCATCAAAAAGTAACTAAACACGGCAATTATGGTGCATCATCCGTTAGTGGTTCATCTAATGTAATGGAAAATATTGGCTATCATTTTTCTAACGATAAAGCTAAATTAGAGCGGGAACTGGAATTTGCAGGTTTGTGTTTTTTGCATGCTCCCTTATTTCATCCCGGATTGAAAGCAGTAGCACCTATCAGGAAAAATCTGGCTACTCGCACTTTTTTTAATATGCTCGGCCCTTTGGTTAATCCTGCGAATCCAGCTTATCAACTTATTGGTGTTTTTAATTTGGAAATGGCCAGACTTTATAACTATCTGCTACAACAAACAGCTAAACCATTTACCATCATTCATGGCCTCGATGGTTATGATGAAATATCACTTACCAACGACACAAAAGTGATTACCCAAAATGGAGAACAGATTCTTAGTGCTGAATTTTTGGGCAAAAGATTGGTACATGCCGAAGATATTCTTGGTGGCCAATCCCCGGATGATGCAGCAAAAATCTTTATCAAAATTTTGAAAGGAGAAGGCAGCTGGGCACAAAATGCAGTAGTGCTTGCAAATGCTGCGATGGGACTTTTCTGTACGGGGAAATATGGGGTATATGATGATGCTTTTAATGCGGCAGTTGTTAGCTTGGAAAGTGGAAAGGCTTGGAATTGTTTAGAAAGATTGGTGGAGATGCAGTAGGACGAAGTCTCTGACTTCGTGAGATCATATGTTCTTTACAGTCTCTGACTGTATATTAAAATAAAAAAATGAAAGAAGGGAAATACAAACCTGCCATTAAGGAGCAAAATACAATTCATTCACTCAAGTTTGAGGTATGTGGGTATATTGATTTATTTACACATGCAAATTATCGTGATATTCTTATTGATTCACTTCAATTTGGAAGAAAGAATAAAGGTATATCGCTCTATGCATTTTGTGTTATGCCTTCCTATTTACTTTTAATGTTAAAAGCCAATATTCCTTTCATGCTAAGTGATTTTATCAGAGACTACAAGAAGTACACGCATCACCTCATGATGAAAATAATTCAAACTGAAGATGAAGAAAGAAGGTTATGGATGCTGCATCAATTTGGTTACTATGCATCAAGGCATACTCGAAATGAAGATTATCAAATATGGACAAATAATAGTTGCCCCTTTATAGTAAATACAATGGATGAAGCATTACAATGGAAAAATAAAATTGAATATGAACCTGTTCGTAAAAAAATTGTAATTGATCAAAAGGCATACATCTTTTCTAGTGCAGCATCCTATTTAATTGAAAACAACAAAATTGAAATTGATCCTCTAACAATAGTTTAAAACTATAAAGTACATAAAATATTACGAAGTCAGAGACTTCACCCCACATTCCGCCATGTCCATTCTACATCAAATAATAGCAACAAAAAAAGAAGAACTTGCCTTTTTCAAACCACTCTGTTCCATTCAGCGTTTTATAGATGAAGGTTTTTATTGGCATGCTACCCGGCGTTCTTTATTCGACGCTTTAATTTCAGCAAATACATCGGGTATTATAGCCGAGTTTAAAAGAAAGAGTCCAAGTAAAGGATGGTTCAATGAAGATATAGAACCACAGCAGGTCATTCCATTTTATGATGCATCGGCGGCTGCAATTTCTATATTGACAGATGAGCAATATTTCGGAGGTTCTTTAGATGATTTATTGGCCACTCGACAGTTGACTACCAGACCAATACTCAGAAAAGATTTTATCATTGATGCATGGCAAATAGCAGAGGCGAGATCATTTGGTGCGGATGTAATTTTATTGATAGCATCCTGTTTAACACCAATGCAAGTAAAGGATTTATCGGCAGCAGCAAAAGCATATCAAATGGAAGTTATTTTAGAATTGCATGATGAAAATGAAATAGGCCATATCTGTGAAGATACTTTAATGATAGGCATTAATAACAGAAATTTAAATACATTTCAAGTAGATATAGAGCAGAGTATTAGAATGTCACAGCAAATTCCAAAAGGGAAAATATTGATAGCAGAAAGTGGCATTCAATCGGTAGATGAAGTAAGGCATTTTAGGAAGAATGGGTTCAGTGGATTTTTGGCAGGAGAAGTATTTATGAAGCAGTCAAATCCTGGTGAAGCATTTCAGCAATTCGTAAAAAATCTTGAAGCATGAGGTTAAAAGTATGTGGATTAACACAGGTTGATCAAGTATATCAGTTAGATGCTATGGGAGTATCATTTGGAGGGTTTATTTTTTATCCAAAATCGCCGAGATATGTGTACCAACATTTAAAAGCCGCTGATATAAAATCAATAAAAGGAAACATTAATAAAGTAGGAGTATTTGTAAATGCAACAGAGGAAGAGATAATAAAAACGGTAGATCAGTGTGGGCTATATTTAGTACAATTACATGGTGATGAAACGCCGCATTTTTGTGAACGAATATCAAATTATATTTCTGTAATCAAAGCATTCCGAATTTCAGAAAAAGAGCATCTTGAGTGGAAGTTAAAAGATTATATAGAGGTAGCAGATATGTATCTTTTTGATACAGCTGGCAATACCGCAAACACTTCTGGTGATTCGGTTTTTGGTGGTACTGGAAAGCAATTTAATTGGGATATATTAAAAGGAAAAAATATTGCAAAACCATATTTTTTAAGTGGTGGAATAGGAGAAGATGATTGTACCAATATAAAATTTTTCAGGCAGGATAAAGTAGCCAAAGATTTATTTGCTCTAGATGTAAACAGTAGGTTTGAGCTCATGCCCGGCATTAAAGATATGAAGAGGATAAAACAATTTATAACAGCACTAAATCATACATAAAAAGAATGGGAGAATACAATTATGATAAATCAAAATGATGTGATGGAAAAAATAAATAAAGACCCTAATGAATATGGATATTATGGTTCATTTGGAGGAGCTTATATTCCCGAAATGCTCTTTAGAAATGTGGAAACATTACAAAAGAATTATTTGTCTATCATTGAAGATACAGCGTTTCAGCAAGCGTATCATAGTTTGTTGAAAGATTATGTAGGAAGGCCAACTCCCTTATATTTTGCTACAAGATTAAGCAAACAGTTTAAGACAAATATTTTTTTAAAAAGAGAAGATTTGTGTCATACAGGTGCGCATAAAATCAATAACACAATTGGGCAAATATTGATAGCGGAGAGGCTTGGAAAAAAGAGAATCATTGCCGAAACAGGTGCTGGTCAGCATGGCGTGGCTACTGCCACTGTATGCGCTTTGAGGGGTTTAGAATGCATTGTATATATGGGAGAAAAAGATATTGCAAGGCAGGCTCCAAATGTGGCACGCATGAAAATGCTTGGGGCAAAAGTTATTCCCGCCACAAGTGGAAGCAAAACATTAAAAGATGCTGCCAATGAAGCCATAAGAGACTGGATCAATCATGCAGAAAATACACATTATATTATTGGAAGTGTCGTAGGGCCGCATCCATATCCGGATATGGTAGCAAAATTGCAAAGTGTAATCAGTGAAGAAATAAAAAAGCAACTGCTATACAACACAGGAAATGAAAATCCTACGCATGTACTAGCATGTGTCGGAGGAGGGAGTAATGCAGCTGGAGCATTCTATCATTTTATTGAACAAGAAGATGTACAACTAATAGCAGTTGAAGCTGCGGGTGAGGGAATAAATAGTGGCAAAACAGCTGCCACAACTCAGCTTGGCACTATGGGCATATTGCATGGAAGTAAGAGCTTACTCATGCAAACAAATGATGGACAGGTAATAGAGCCACATAGCATTTCTGCGGGATTAGACTATCCAGGTATTGGGCCATTACATGCATATTTATATCAAACCGGTAGAGCAAAATTTATGAGTGCCACAGATGCTGAAGCTGTAGAAGCGGCTATACATCTTTCAAAAACGGAAGGTATTATACCCGCTTTAGAAACGGCACATGCATTGCATATTCTGCATAAGTTAACGTTATCAGAAAAAGACAAAGTTGTTATTTGTTTAAGTGGAAGGGGGGATAAAGATCTTGCCACATACATGAACTATTTATAATCACTATGAAGCGCATAAAAAATATAATACAAGCTGCCCATCATAAAGTACTCAATATTTATTTTACAGCAGGGTATCCTGAAATAGGTAGCATGACCGAAATAATAACTGCATTAGATGATTTTGGAGTAGATCTTATTGAGATAGGCATACCCTATAGCGATCCATTGGCCGATGGCCCAATCATACAGCAGAGTAATACGGTAGCATTGCAGAATGGAATGACACTTCCATTGTTGCTGCATCAGCTCCAATCATTGCCGGTAGGCAAAATAAAAGCAGGATTAATTTTAATGGGTTATTTGAATCCTATTTTACAATATGGGTTTGAGCTTTTTTGTGCAGATGCTGCTAAGGCTGGAGTGCAGGCATTGATACTGCCCGATTTACCTCTACATGAATATCAAAATGAATATGCAGATCTGCTAAGAAAATATGGTTTAGATTTCATTTTTCTAATCACTCCTGAAACAAGTGAAGAACGCATTCGATTAATGGATAAATGTAGTGATGCATTTCTCTATGCAGTTACATCTTCATCTACCACAGGTTCTGAAAAAAATATGGAACAGGTAAGTAAGTATCTGATACATCTACAATCTATGCATTTAAAAAATCCAGTATTAGTAGGTTTTGGCATAAAAGATAAAACAAGTTTTGATGCCGCATGTTTACATGCTGATGGTGCCATTATTGGCAGTGCATATATCAAATTTTTAGAATGGAGTACAGATGTAAGAACAGATACAAACACATTTATTCAAAGCATCAAAAATTGAATCAGAAAAAGAGCGGTAGAAGAGATTCGAACTCTCGACCCTTAGCTTGGGAAGCTAATGTTCTACCAACTGAACTACTACCGCATTAGTCAAAAATAAATGAAACAGTCCAATAAGATGTCAAATAAAATTGTAATCCTCAAATACAATGCTGGCAATATTCAAAGTGTATTATATGCATTGGAGCGCATACAGATAGAAGCAATTGTGTCTGATGATGCTGATCTACTTGCTGCGGCTGATAAAGTAATTTTTCCCGGAGTAGGAGAAGCAAGTACAGCAATGCAATATTTAAAAGAAAGAAATTTGGATCAGTTAATCATTAATTTAAAGCAACCAGTATTAGGTATCTGTCTTGGGATGCAACTGATGTGCAATTTTTCTGAAGAAAACAATACCAATTGTTTGGGCATATTTAACGAGCAAGTCAAAAAATTTACTCCTCTGGATAAACAACAATATAAAGTGCCACAAATAGGATGGAATCAGATAAAACATTTAAAAACAAATTTGTTTGAGGGTATAGAAAACAATGCATATTGCTATTTCGTACATGGATACTATGCCGCTACAGGTTTGGATACCATTGCTACAGCAAATTATGAAATGGACTATAGTGCCGCTTTGCATAAAAATAATTTTTATGGGGTGCAGTTTCATCCGGAAAAGAGTGCTGCAATTGGGGAGCAAATTTTAAAAAACTTTATTCATAATATTTAAAAAGAGAAATGCAAATTATACCGGCTATTGATATCATAAATGGCAAATGTGTGCGACTGACAGAGGGAGATTTTGCGCAGCAAAAAATATATCATGACCATCCGTTAGATATGGCTTTGCTATTTGAATCTGCGGGGTTTACCCGTTTGCATATTGTTGATTTAGATGGAGCAAAAGCAGGTACAGTAGTAAACTGGAAAGTATTAGAAAACATTGCATCCAAAACAAAATTGAAAATAGATTTTGGTGGGGGTATAAAAACAGAATTGGATCTACAACACTGCTTCAATGCAGGAGCTACTTATGCTACAATTGGCAGTCTGGCAGTAAAAAATAAAATGCTTTTTGAATCATGGATAAAAAAATATGGAGCGGAGCAATTTTTTTTAGGAGCAGATGTAAAAGACAACTTAATTGCCATCAACGGGTGGATGGAAAAATCTGATATCCATATAGATGCATTTATTGCTCATTATATAGAAAATGGATTGTATAATATTTTTTGTACAGATGTGTCTAAAGATGGAAAATTAGAAGGCCCGGCAATCGATTTATATAAAAAAATAATTGACCTTTTCCCTACTGTAAGATTAGTGGCAAGTGGTGGTGTAAGTTGTATCAAAGATGTGGAAGCATTGCAAGGTGTGGGTTGTAGCGGAATCATTGTAGGAAAAGCAATTTATGAAAACAGAATAACATTAAAAGAATTGAGTAAGTACAACACATGAATCATTCAGTAAATCAAGCAAGCGGATCGGCATTAGCAAAGCGTATTATTCCTTGCCTCGATATTAAAGATGGCAGAACTGTAAAAGGCACCATGTTTGAAAATCTGAGAGATGCCGGAGACCCAGTAGAACTTGGGGCCTTTTATGCAACTCAGGGTGCAGATGAATTAGTTTTTCTTGATATTACTGCTACTGTTGAGAAAAGAAAAACCCTTGCAAATCTTGTAAATAAAATTGCACATCATATCAATATTCCTTTCACCGTAGGTGGAGGAGTAAGTGCTGTAGATGATGTAAATATTCTTTTAGAAAATGGAGCAGATAAAGTTTCTATCAATACAGCTGCATTTAAAAATCCGGCACTTATACGTCAGATAGCAAAAGCATTTGGTAGTCAATGTGTGGTGTTGGCAATAGATACTAAACAGGCGCCAGATGGCGAATGGTATGTGTATCTAAATGGTGGACGTGTGGCCACTAACGTGAAATGTATAGACTGGGCTGCACAAGTAGCGAATGAAGGTGCCGGCGAAATACTACTTACCTCCATGAATCATGATGGTACCAAAGCAGGGTTTGCTTTAGACATTACACAACAAATATCCGAAAAAATTTCTGTTCCTGTTATAGCAAGTGGAGGTGGGGGAAGCATGAAGCATTTTGCAGATGTATTTACTATTGCAAAAGCAGATGCAGCATTGGCCGCAAGCGTTTTTCATTTTAAAGAAATTGCTATCCCTGACTTAAAAGAGTATCTATCTAATGAAAAAATTCATGTAAGATTTTGACCAATAAATAATTTTAACAATATGCAATTAGACTTTTCAAAGTACCCTGATGCACTCATGCCGGCTATAGTGCAGGATAGTAAAACAGGCAAGGTTTTAATGCTTGGTTTTATGAATGAAGCATCCATAAATATAACCCAACAAACAGGTAAAGTTACTTTCTATAGCCGCAGCAGAAAGGCATTATGGACAAAGGGAGAAACGAGTGGCCACTATCTCATGCTGGATAGCATGACTTCAGATTGCGATGCAGACACAATTCTTATAAAAGCCACGCCAATTGGGCCTGTATGCCATACAGGGGCAGATACTTGTTGGGGTGAAGTCAACACATCCACTGATTTTCTTTCAACGCTTCAATACATCATTGCGCAGCGAAAAAAAATGTCTCCGGACAATTCTTATGTGGCATCCTTATTTGCTAAGGGCATCAATAAAGTAGCACAAAAAGTGGGAGAAGAAGCAATAGAGTTAGTCATTGAAAGCAAAGACAATAATGATGACCTTTTTCTCAATGAGGCAGCCGACTTGCTATTCCATTATCTCATTTTACTTCAAATGAAAGGTTTTAATTTGCAGCACGTCACAGAAATACTTGAGAAAAGACATTTATAAAATAATAATGAGAAATAAATTTTTAGGATGCATGGTTGTATTATGTATCCATTTAATGGGCAATGCGCAAACTGCTAAAACGCCGGTAGCAGGCTTTACAATAAATGGCAATTTGCAAATGATACCGGATAATACAAAGGCATATCTAGTAGATTACTCCGGAGATGATACCCTTGCAAAGGCCACAGTAATGAAGGGAAAATTTATGCTTAAAGGAAATGCAAAAAACCCGGATGCACATGTAATAACTATGCCAGATATCAATAAGCATTTTGTATTATTTATGGGCAATGATAACATCACCATTAACGGATCTAAAGAAGATTTTTCTGATGTGCAGGTGGTTGGCTCAAAATATAATTATGATTACGAGGAATTCATTTATCAGATAAAACCACTCAATGATTATACTGCATACTATCGCAATCAAATGCAGATGTCTCCGGATCCAATTTTCAGAGATTCAATGATGGTAGTACTAAATACTGCTTACAATTTGTATCAGAGTGCTATTGATCGTTTTATGACACGCAAAGCTGGTTCACCTGCGGCTGCTTTATTGCTTGCTTATAGCTACGATACAGAACCTAATAAAGATGTTTTTCTTCTGGAAAAAAGATTTAAACAATTGACAGGAGATGCTGTAAACAGTAGGTTTTCAAAAAATATTCAGGATGTAATTGTACGGGATAAAATTGGTGCTGTGGGTACCGATGCTATTGATTTTACCCTGCCTGATACATCTGGAAAACCGGTGAGTTTAAATCAGTTTAAGGGTAAATTTGTATTGGTAGATTTTTGGGCAAGTTGGTGTAAACCTTGTCGCTTAGAAAATCCTAATGTAGTACAGGCATACCAACTATTTAAGGATAAAAATTTCACCGTTTTAGGTGTTTCATTGGATAAGGATATGCCCAATTGGTTAAAAGCCATTGGAGAAGATAAGCTTACCTGGAGCCATATCAGCGATTTGAAATTTTGGAAAAATGACGCTGCATTAAAATATCATATTACAGGCATTCCGGCCAATATGCTGATTGATCCTAACGGAAAAATAATTGCAAAAAATTTGAGGGGTGAAGAATTAATTATGAAGTTGCAGGAGCTGGTGAATTGATGCCTTAAGCCAGATGCTTTTCATGAAATACCAATAAAATTTAATTCTTCCTACAATTTATATCGCTAAAAAAGGAGTAGTCTGAATGGTATGACTACACTTACTTTAGAACTGCATTACTTTCCTGATTACATATAGCCACAGTATCTTGATGTGTTGTACAACTGTCTGCTAATACTGGTTGTATAAATGTTTTTGATATTGGCCAAATAAATTCAGCATTCATAATACGGCTGTTTTTGGCGTAACTGGTTTGAGGATACCAAGCAAAAAAACAGGAACCACCTTTTATGCAATCAATAATTTTTTTTGCAGAAACATCTGGCAATGCTGGGCATCCAAAACTACGGCCCATCATCATACCAGCCCTGGCCCTATCCATACTTACATATTGACTGCCATGTATTACAATATCCCTATTTCTAACATTATTATTAATACCAATTTCTTTACCATCTAAGCGTAGGCTGTATCCATTGCCACCTATATATGTTTCTGCTGTAAGCATACATCCAAGACTGCTCTTATAACTATCAGCTTTATTAGAAAAAGCGGTAGCATATTCTGTACCTGAATTACGACCATGAGCCACCCAGGTAAAATGCAAAACTTTTTCCTGCACCATATCAATTACATAAAACCTTTTTTCTGTGCTGCTCTTGCTGTAATCGCAAATAGTAAGCAAATTTGATTTTCTGAGTTGTTTTTTATACAACATGTATTGATATCCCTTACAGGCTGCATACCATGCTGTTTTATCTAACCCTTTAGCCTCAAGAGATAGGTGTGTGTATAATGAATCAATCCAAGTGCTAACAGCTGCTGTCGGTTCATTACTTAAAAGAGTAGGCATATTTTTTATTGGATCACCCGGCCCTATTTCCGAAGAAAGATTTTGCATGGATGATAATGTAAAAAAACTAAGTATAGATAGAAAACAGATTTTCTTAAACATAGCAAATGTTTTTCCTTGATAATGGATATGACTAACTGCGCCATCTCTAAACAATTAATTTGCCAGTTTATTGCCCACAACATTTATTTTACAAATGCTTTACACATGTGCAGCTATAATACTATCTGAAATGGTTATAATTCTACCCAAATAGGTATATATTTTTTACACTAACCTCACTCCACAATCTTGTATCTATTATGATTGCAACCATGCTCCATTGCACATCCACACTGCGTTTCAGCCTCCATTCAAAAATCAGAATAGTCGGGATTGAATTATTTCTGACAATTCGCTATACACATGTGGCGTTATTATTTCAGGCACATTACGATCAAACTTTGAATTGCTTGCATTTTTTGAAATAGTGTATGCCTTCATTTTATTTTCATCGAAGGGTTGGATTAAATTTTTTATTGCTTCTACAGATAAATGAGGGTCTATCCATTTTTTTTCATCTTCCCGTTTTATGATTAAAGGCATTCGCTTTTTAAGGTTATGAATTTTTTCCATTAATGGATTTGCCGTAGTGGTAACTATGCTAAATGTATTGGTCACTTCTCCTGTAGAATAATCAATATTGTTCTCATATACACATCCCAATGAAAATAAGGAGCCATCTTTTGGTTGTATATAGTATGGATATTTCAATTTTTTGTAATCCTGCCATTCATAAAATCCATGCACAGGCAGTAGGCATCGTTTAGTAAGTATACTTTTCTTAAAGGATGCTTTTTCAAAAACTGTTTCGCCCACTGCATTCAAAGTTTTTACCTGAATCTCTCTGGCCGTTTGTTCGTCTTTTACCCATGTGGGTATCAAACCCCAGCTATAGAGGAAAATGCCATCATGCTTAATAATTGGAAGCAAAGGATGAGAGAACCCACTCACAAAAAAATAAATAGGTAATATTTTTGGTATTGATTTTTTATTCCACTCCGTGGAATAAATACCCGCATATCGTTGCTCAAGTATTTCAATATTTTGTTCTATATAAGCAACATTGTAACACATTAAGAAAATCAATAGCTTAAATTAGGTTCAGTTCACAAAAAAATAAAAATAAGCAACAATCAAAATAATTAAGAGCAATACACAACAGGCAAGAAATATCAGATTAATATTTTCAATACCTCTTTTGGATTTTTTTTGACGGCTTCGCAAATCCTTATGCAGCTTCTGATTCAGCAAATCAATAACAGCAGGAATATTTTCTTTTTGCTGCATAACAGAAATCCCATCCAGCGCATCTTGCACAAAAGGGTCATCCTGTAGAGCGGATTCTACTCTGTGCTGAGTAGATGCATCAGCTTCATCAGCAGCATATTGCAGCAGTTCATGATCCGAGGGTGTATCCTTTTCATCAATAAATATTTTATCGAATTCTTCCTGATTCATTTTGCTGCTTTTTTTCTACTAATATTTTCAGGTTCCTTTTTCCGTTTTGTATAAAACTTTTTACTTGAAGCATACTATAACCTGTTGTATCTGTTATTTCTCTGTATGATTTTTTTTCTACATAAAACAAATGGATACAAAGTTTCTGATCTTCATTCAATTCATCTAAACTCTGCTGTAAATAAACAAATTTTTTTTCTTTATCAATATGCACTTCCCAATTATCCGGTTCTTCAGAAATCTGAACGTCATCTGTATCCATTATAAATGGCTTTGACTGTCTATTTCGAATTTGCATCAAACAATGATTTTTTGCAATCATATACAACCAGCTTTTAAAATAGGTAACCTGTGTATGCTGCAGCTCTTGTATTACTTTCATAAAAACTTGTTGTACTGCATCTCTTGCTTCCGTTTCATTTTTTAAATATTTCATGGACACACCCAGAAGCAAAAGGGTATAACGCTGTAACAGAGGCCCAAGTAAGCGGTTATCTTTTTCTTTGTAAAAAGCATCCAGCAATTCCTGGTCATTTTGTAAATGGTTTTTATCTTGTATCAATGCACGAATATAATTCAAATGGTATGATGCAAAAAATATCTGTATTCCATATTCAATGATTCAACTTTTCTGTAAGTGAAATAGATATGTACCATCTTACCATTATTGCCTATCATTGCCGTATGAACAGGTGCATCCTCAATAAAAATTTACTCATCGCATTTTTACTTTTTAATATTCTGCAGCCCACTATAGCACAGCCATTTACCAAAGCGGATACCCTACGTGGCAGTAATACAGCAGAACGCAGCTGGTGGGATGTACAACGATATGATATTACCGTTACTCCCGATTTTAATACCAAATCCATCAAAGCCACCTGTGGCATTACATATAAAGTGCTCAATAATAGCAGCACAATAATGCAAATAGATTTGCAAAGTCCATTAACCATTTCATCCATTACACAAAATGGGAAAATGGTAGCTGCAAAGCAGGTAAGTCCCTTTGTATATCATATTCAAACGGATAAATTCTATGCAGGCAATGAAGGCAAAATTTTGATAGAATATAGTGGCACTCCTCGTGAGGCCGTACGCCCACCTTGGGATGGTGGCTGGATATGGAAAAAAGATAGCTTAGGAAGGCCGTGGATGAGTGTGGCCTGTCAAGGGCTGGGTGCTTCAGTATGGTATCCTTGCAAAGATTATCAGGCCGACGAACCAGATAGAGGTGCTTCCCTTACGATGATTGTAGCTGATACACTAAAAGCAATTGCAAATGGAAGACTTATAGATACAAAACCAGTTCAAAATAGAATGAATGCCTGGAAATGGGAAGTTGTCAATCCTATCAATAATTACAATATCATTCCTTATATAGGCATGTATGAAAATTGGCAGGAAATATTTGAGGGAGAAAAAGGAAAACTGGATATTAATTATTGGACATTAGACTATCATAAAAAACAGGCAGAACCACAGTTTAAGCAGGTAAAACAAATGCTGCAATGTTTTGAAAAATGGATGGGTCCATACCCTTTTTATGAAGATGGATATAAGCTAATAGAAGCACCACACTTGGGTATGGAACATCAGAGTGCTGTTGCCTATGGCAATGGATTTAAAAACGGATACAGAGGCACAGACCTCTCAGGATCCGGGTGGGGTTTACTTTGGGATTTTATCATCATACATGAAAGTGGTCATGAATGGTTTGGCAATAACATTACCACAAATGATATAGCAGATATGTGGGTGCATGAAGGATTTACAAACTATACAGAAACCCTTTTTACAGAATATATGTATGGGGAAGCCGCAGGCAATGAATACAATAAAGGCATAAGAAAAAGTATAAAAAATGATATACCCATCAAAGGGGCTTATGGTGTAAACAGTGAGGGCAGTGGGGATATGTATTATAAAGGAAGCAATATGCTCCATACAATACGCCATGTGATTAATAATACAGAAAAATGGAGAAATATATTAAGGGGTTTGCAAAGCACATTTTATCACCAAACGGTAGATAGTAAACAAGTAGAAGCATATATCAATACACAGAGTGGCATCAATTTTAATAAAGTATATGAGCAATACCTCAGCAATACTATGATACCCCAATTGAGCTATTACCATGAAGGAAAAAATAAAATTTGTATGCGCTGGGATAGTTGTATTGCTGGATTCAACATGCCATTAGTACTCAAAAAAAATAATGCTGAAAAAAGAGTTAAACCCATTACCGAAAAATGGGTAAAAGTCAATTCAAAATATTTTGATGCACAATGGATTGAAAATAATTTTTACATCCGTATCAAAGAAATAAAGCCTTAAAACAGCATTTCCATCCGTATGTCAGGCATAAGAAAACAGAGTATCTACAGTAGCCTTTTGGTGTACATTGGAGTAGGCATTGGTGCTGTAAATACCTACCTTTTTGTAAAAAATGGAAGTTTTACAAAGGAGCAATATGCCCTCACTAGGCTTTTTTTTGATATTGGCAACAATATTTATATCCTCTCCTGTCTTGGGGTCATAGCCGTGCTCTATAAATTTTATCCCTATTACAAGGACAATATTCCCGATTCGGAAAATGATTTATTGGGCAGATCACTTACAATGGTTGTCATTGGATTTACATGTGTATGCATAGCAGGCTATTTTGTAGAACCATTTGTCATACAAAAATTTTCCGGAAATGCGTCCATATTGGTGGACTATTATCACTGGATTTTTGTGTTTGCCTGTGGCATTACTTTTTATAGTGTATTTGAAGGCTATATGTGGGCTATGCAAAAAACGGTACTTACCAATTTTCTGAGGGAAACAGGCATGCGGCTCCTTACCTTTTTGATGATTATGCTATATATATTTCAATGGATAAGTTTTCATCAATTTATACTATTGTTTTCATTGCTATACATCATACTTGCACTCACACTCATTATATTTTTATGGCAAAAGAAGTTAATACATCTTACCATCAAACCCAGCAGAGCCACTATCAAATATCGTAAAAAAATGACTGGTATGCAGCTTTTAATTTATGGTGGCACCATTATAACCACTATGGGTCAAACCATTGCCGGCATTACCATTGCAAGTTTAAAAGGCATGGAGCAAACTGCCATTTTTAGCTTGGCATTGTATGCATCCAATCTCATACAAATACCACAGCGCAGCATTCAATCCATTGCTACCGGGGTTTTGGTAAGAGCATGGAAGGATAAAAATTATGGAGAAATACATCGTATCTATCAACGTAGTTGTATCAATATGCTATTGCTGGCTATTCTGATTTTTGGCAATGTATGGCTCAATGCAAAAGATGGGCTACAAGTATTAAACATTCAAGAAGATTATGCACTGGGCATCAGAGCTATGTTTGTGCTGGGCATGCTCAAAATTATAGATGCCGGCACCGGCCTCAATGGCACCGTAATAGCCGCATCCAATTTTTGGAAATTTGAGTTTTTAAGTGGCGTACTTTTATTATTGTTATTGATACCACTCAATTATTTTTTTATAAAATCTACTGGCTTCATTGGCTCTGCTTATGCTGAATTGATTGCCTATTCTGTATATAATTTTGTTAGGTTTGAGTTTATAAGGAGAAAGTTTAAAATGCAACCATTCACTATCAAAACATTATACACTCTAATAGTTGGCATTGTAGCATTTGCTGTAGTATATTATTGTTTTCAAAATATAAGTGGTTGGTCTGCAATGGTGCTGAGGTCTGCCATATATTCCTTCATTATTATAGCCGCTGTGTTTATTTTAAAAATTTCGCCAGATGCATTTCAGTTGGTAGATGTAGCTAAAGCCAAATGGCATAAATTGAAAAACTAACTCGATATACATCAAAAAAACCTCCCGAAGGAGGTTAATATTTAAAGGACATTGTTTTAGTTGATACCTTTAAGTTGTTTAATTGCTGCTGTAAGCTTTGGTACTACTTCAAAAGCATCACCAACTATACCATAGTCTGCGGCTTTAAAAAATGGTGCTTCTGCATCTTTATTAATAACTACTATCGTCTTACTTCTATTTACTCCTGCTAAATGTTGTATGGCTCCAGATATGCCAATGGCAAAATATAAATTGGGTGCCACCTGAAAACCCGTTTGTCCCACATGCTCATGGTGTGGACGCCAGTGCGCATCTGCCACAGGGCGGCTACAGGCAGTAGCTGCGTGCAGCACTTTTGCAAGGTCTTCTACAATACCCCAATTTTCAGGACCCTTTAAACCACGACCTCCACTTACTACTATTTCTGCTTCTGTAAGTGGTACTTCACCAGTTACCTTATTTACGGCTGTTACAGTTATTTTAGCGTTTTGGGCTGTAGGTACAAATGTCTCCACTGTAGCTGTGCCAGCAGCATCGGCTTTTATGTAAAAACTATTCGGATTGATGGATATCACTTTTACTCCCGATTGAATAGCAATATGCGCAAAAGCTTTTCCACTAAACACAGATTTTTTTACAGAAAAACCATTTGATGTATCAGGCAGTGCAACTGCCCCAGCCACTAACCCTGCTTTTAGTGCTGCAGATACACGGCTTGACACCGCTTTACCCGTAGGGTTATGACTAAAAATAATTACCGTAGCACCTGTTTTTGTAGCAGCTTCACTTATGACTTTTGCATATACTTGAGCATCCATCGTATTCAATGATTCGCTACCCGCATGGTGTACTTTTGAAATACCATAACTACCAAGCAATGCAAGGTTTTCTGTAGTTGTACCCAAAAGAATTGCTTCTGCCGGTACACCCATTTGAATGGCCAAAGCTGCTCCATAGGTAAGGGCTTCTAAACCAGATTTTTTAATATGGCCATCTGCCTGATCCACATATATTAATACCATTTTTATTATAATTTATTGATCAAAAATTAAATTGCTTTTGCTTCCTCATTCAGTAAGCGTACTAATTCAGCCACATTATCGGCATCTATTAATTTTACACCAGATTTTGCCGGAGGCAATTCATAAGAAACCACAGCAGTCAGATTGTCTACAGCTATGGGCTCCACCACTTTGAGCGGTTTTGTTCTAGAAGCCATAATGCCCCGCATATTTGGAATTCGCTGCTCAGCCACTCCTTTTTGACAACTTACTACCACAGGAAGACTAACTTCACACACTTCTTCTCCGCCTTCAATTTCACGGCTTATGGTGGCTGTATTCCCTACCAAATCAAATTTTGTAGCCAGCGATACAAATGGCATATCCAATAATTCTGCTACCATACCACCTACAGATGATGCATTGTAGTCTATCGTTTCTTTACCAGTAAAAATAAGGTCATAAGCACCAGAGCGGGCTATAGTCGCTATCTGGCTCGATATATTAAAACTATCATCAGCACTGCTATTTACCCTTATAGCTTCATCTCCACCAAGGGCCAAAGCTTTGCGAATAATGGGTTCAGTATCTGCACCGCCTACAGTTATCAAATGCAACACAGCCGTGGGGTCTTTCTCCTTCAGTTCAATAGCCCTTACCAACGCATACCATTCATCATAAGGATTAATAATCCATTGCACACCTGCATCGTCAAAACCGGTATTATTATCTTTAAATGCAATACGGGATGTAGTATCAGGTGTTTTACTAATACAAACCAAAATCTTCATATAGCGATTTTTATTTTAATGTGCGCAAAAATAACCGAATTAGTTAGTTATGCAACTAATTTTTAAGTATCACGTAGAAGATAAATGAAAGTTTAAACAATGTGGTGCATCATTGTATTAAAATTTGAAAGCTTTTTTATCGTTTTAAATTTTCCTGCACCAAAATTATGATTGATATAATTTTATAGCAGAGCAAATTAGTTTTTCGCCCTTCGGGCAATGATTATGCACGGCCCAAGATTGCGAATGAAACGAAGTAATAAATCATATCAATCATTTAATCCTATAAATCATGTGTCAGACAATGATTACGTATTATTATAGGAATTTATGCTTGCCATAATGCACAACTTAACTATTTATGTTACGCAACAAAAAACAAGTAAATTAATTGATACAAGGGTAATTGAAATTTTTTAAAGAATATCATTCATTTGTACACTTGCGTATGTTTACAAGTTGTGTGCAAGTCTAAGTGACGACCGCCAAGCAAAATGACAAGGCTATAAGGGAAATACAAAGTCTGAATTTTGTAACTTTGACCTTTTAAGAAATATGACAGAACTTGAAATAATTTTACGAATATACCGAGAGTTGATTTCCAAAATTGGAAGCAATGGAATCCCCGTTGATATGAGAGCAAAATCAATAGTTGGGACAGTTCAAGACGACCCGTTTGACAATTGGATTGAAGCAGAAATTAAAAAGGCATTACCTAAATCTTTTGAAATTTACCATTCAGGCTCACTAACAACCCCTGACTTAGTTGTTAGAGATACGAAATCAGGGACAGTTGTTGGTTTGGAAATTAAAAAATTAATCCAAAAACCTAACGGTAGCGATTCAAGGGGTTTGACAATTGACTACAATAGTTGTTTGCCTTGTGGCTCGACACTAATCAAAGTTGGTGCAGAAACAATAATAATCCCTTGCTTTTACCTTTTCGCACTTCTTGACAATGACAGCAAAAACATAGTTACTCTCATACTGATAGACGGAGACTTTTTGAACTATGATTTTGAATTGCATAAAGAATCAAAATATTCAAACTACACTGAATATAATCACGGCCCATATGGAGAAGGTTCGGTACGACATAGAAAAATGTACACCTACCCAAATCCATTAAATTCCAAAATATCTGAATTTCACCTTCGACAAATTCTCGTTGCAAAAAAATCTGATTTAGAAAAAATAAAATCTACTGATTTTGTTAGCGAGCAAATCATAAGAACTGATAAATACGGCAACTCATTTTACTATTATCTGAAAGATGAAACCAAATCAGCAGGAAAGTCAAAAGGAAGTTTAGCCACACTCATAGATATTTTTGACGCTTGCAAACTACGTTCTCCAAAAGAGAGAACTGCCTCCATTCCTATTATTCCACCTTTAACGAAATAAGCAATGAATCAGTTAAAGAAGGAAACCAAATCAAACTATACGTTTCTCGGTCTATTTACAGGAGCGGGCGGACTTGACCTAGGTTTTGAATTAGCAGGTTTTGAACATACAGAATCCAACGAAATTTTAGATTATGCAGTTAATACGTTAAAATCTAACAGACCAAATTGGGATATAATTCACGGAGACGTAAGAGAATATACCCCATCATTTAAAAGTGGCTTAGATGTTTTATTAGCAGGGTTTCCTTGTCAAGGATTCTCACTTGGTGGCAACAGGGATGAAAATGACGAAAGAAATACTTTATACCGTGAAGTTGTAAGGATTGCAAGTATAATGCAACCTAGAGTGATTGTAATGGAGAATGTTCTTAATCTTAGGACAATGACCCATCCTGAAACAGGCAAACCTTTTGCACAGCAGATTTCAGATGAACTTACGTCAATAGGGTACACGACAGAATTTGATTTTTTTAGAGTTTCAGAACACGGAGTTCCTCAAACAAGAAGACGTTTTGTTTTCATCGCTTACAAAGCTGATACTTTAAAACATTTCAAATTTCCAAGAGCAGAGAAGGAAACTGGAATAAGGAAATTTATATACGAACTAGGACAAAATCTGAATATTGAATTACCAAACCATAATCCTGAATGGGGATTTAAAAGCTATGCTCATACAGAGACAGGGCTTCCATATGATGAATCCGAAATCGTAATACCAGTTAGACTTAGCAGGACAGCTTCAGAAGGTAAACCAATCAGAGATTTTGACTCGCCTTTTCCAGCAATTGACACAGCAACTGTTTGGGGTTGGGCTATTGGCAATGTTGTGGCAGAAAGAATTGACAAGGACAGGGACAATGCAATGTATGTTAGAAACCCTGAATCAACTGCAAAACTTTGGAGAATAAAAGCAAGCAAAATTCGACCATTCACAGCCAGAGAATATGCAAGATTGCAGACATTTCCAGATGATTGGATTTTTTACGGTAATAACAAAAGAGAATTACAACTTCAAATCGGCAATGCAGTTCCCGTGATATTCGCAAAGAAAATTGCCTTAAAAGTTAGAGAAGCATTAGAAGTATTGGACGGTCATAAGGAATTTGAATTTGAACACGGTGAACAAATCAAAATGTTCTGACAAAGACAGAAGGCCAGCATCCAACACGAACTGTGTAAAAAACCAAATAAATCAGGCAATATTTTTTTTGATAGTTATCTTGGTATAGAACACCAGATTTTACTACGCCAAAAACCTGTTTTAAAAGTTTTTTGCAGACAGCTATTAAAGCCAGTTTCTTGTTTTTGCCATTTGCCACTAAGCGGTCGTATAATTGTTTGCTGGCGGTATTGGTGGCTTTGGCAAAAGCTGGGCATTAGTACTAAATTGGACATTAGTACTTCTATTTGGCATTGGTAATTAATTGAACTTTTGTACTTTTAATTCCCAGCCTTCGCAAAGCCCAAAACCGTTAGCGATAACCCTATTGGACACACCCTGCTACTTTTTAAATCAATTTTAACGACCTTTGTTTTATGGACAAGACAGCACAAAATCACTGGGACACAGTTTACAAAACTAAAAACCCTGACCAAGTAAGTTGGACACAGGATGTTCCAAAAACTTCTTTGGACTTTATTCATTCCTTCGGTTTGACAAAAACTGCAAAAATTATAGACGTTGGCGGCGGCGACAGTAAACTTGTTGACTATTTACTTGACGAAGGTTTTGAAAATATTACAGTGCTTGACATTTCTACGCAAGCCCTTGACAAAGCAAAAAAACGTTTGGGCGACAAAGCAGAAAAAATAAATTGGGTTGTTAGCGACATCACAGAATTTCATCCCGACACAACTTTTGATGTTTGGCACGACAGGGCAACTTTTCATTTTCTAACAACAGGCGAACAAATTGAAAAGTATCTTGACATAGCAAGGAATTCTGTTTCAGGTTTTTTAACAATCGGAACTTTTTCGGACAACGGTCCTGAAAAATGTAGTGGACTACAAATTAAACAATACAGCGAAGAAAAATTAACAGCAGAACTTCAAAATGGTTTTGACAAAATACGCTGCATCACGGAAGACCATACAACACCATTTAACACAAAGCAAAATTTTTTATTTTGCAGCTTTAAGAAACATTTGACTTAATAGGTTCTTGTCCACGTTTCTGTTCTGCCAAAAAGTGAGATACCAATATAACCTCTTACTTTCAGTGTATTATTATCTTTCAGATATAAGTATGAGCCATAAGTTTTACCGCTTTCAGGGTCGTAAATATCGCCGCCATTCCATTCATCATCGCCGTCAAATTTGAAGCCGCTCAACAATACCAAACCCATAACAGGATTGCTTCTTTTTGACTTGTCGGGGTTATTGCCATCAACTTTAGGCTTACCATTGTCAGCAGGATTTTTTAACCAAATAATTTTACCGTAAAACTTTTCTCCGCTTTTATAAATCTGAATTTTTGCAGGCTCTTTGCCAGCCGTTAACCAAATGCCAATAATATCATCGGCTTTCGTTTGAGATTTTGAGACGGTGAATGACAAGATAAATGCCGTAAATATTGTTAGTGCTTTACTTTGCATTTTTATTATTATTTCTTGCTTTTATTTCATCATAAGAAGTATCATAGTCCGCTCTTAATGTACCCATGAGCCTGTCCCAAAAAGTAAAGTAAAGACCGTAGTTTCCCTTAAAATACTGGTGGTGCTGATTGTGACTTACTGATGTATTTATCCACTTGCCGAACCAGTGTCTACTGAAGCCTTTTGGATATAATTCAAATCCCAGATGACCATAAACATTATACACAAGACTGAAAACAAAGAAAAAAGTCAAATGAATTGTATGAACAGGAATTGTAAAAAGAAAAACCACAAATATTAATGATTCAACAATCGCCTCTAAGGGATGAAAAGCATACGCTGCCCAAGGCGAAGGGTTGGTAGACTTATGATGAACCAAATGAAACCATTTAAAAATTCCGGGCAAGTGCATTAGGCGATGTACCCAATAAAAATAGGTGTCATGCATTATAATCATCAATGGAAATGCAAGTATTAAATAAGCTATTCCATATTTTCCAGTATCCTCGTAAAATGTTGTATGCGGACGAATGGCATCACTATACAACATTAAAAGTGGCGGGACAGAAAAAATGATTATAGAAAGTGTTGAAAAGATAATTTCTCTTGCATAATCTTTCAACTTTGGAAACTTTGCCTGAATTTTCTTGTAAGAAATTCTTTTCCTTAGAATGACATAAAAGATTACAAATACAGGTGCGGCAATGAGAAAATACTTATCTGCATTATCAAGCAGCAGCCATACAAATTTATCCCAAGTCATAATCGTATAAGTTTTACATCGCAAACCTATACAGTGAAAAAAAATACGGACTTAACCTGGGTTAATTTCTATTTTCCTGCAAGTCTTTTTCTTAAACGGCTTAAACTCGGAGCTTCAATACTTAGGCAATCTGCAAGATATTTTAGTGGTATTCGTTGAAAGGCATTGGGGCATATTTTTTCAAGATTAAAGTACCTTTCCTCAAGACTTAGCGTTTTATTGGCATGTTCATTCATCAATAAATTTCTGACTTCTTCGGCAAGCATCTGATTCAAAAGCGTTTCAAATTTTGGGTTCTCCTTAAATATTTTTGCAAGGTCATCTTTACTTAACAAAATAGTTTCGGAATCTTCAAGTGCTGTAAAATTCTTATGAGACGGAGTATCTGATGCAAGCCCTTCGGTATAAGTAAAAAAGCATCCTTCGTAAATAAAACCAGTTGCCTTCTCTTTGCCAGTGTTGTCAATAATTGAAGTCATAATTAGCCCCTTGTTTAGAAAACCAATAAATCTGCAATACTGACCTATGCGTAATAAATATTCGCCCTTACGAAAATCTTTTGGCTGACTATATACAAACGTTCTTTCAAGTTCTTCCTGACTTATTGAAATCCGTGACTTGATAAATTGAATGACCTTATCGTACATGAGACATTTTGAAGTAAAAATACACTCATTTATATAACTACTTTCATCTTGACCGAGAAGGGTATGCAGCTAATAACTAAGGTTTCGTTGCGGCCCACGGCCGAGCAATGATCCCTACACAGTGTAGGGAGAACGTAACCGTGATCTTCGCTTTTATCTTCTATTTATATATGGAGTTATCGATAATCATCTACAGGGTTTAGTAAGATCAATTATCAGTATCAGGAGCAGGTTTGGGGTACAGCGTGTTTAAAAGAATATTATCAGTTCCCATTTTCAATCTATCAGCACAATACTGCCCCTACCCATGTCATT
>ERZ650309.267-NODE-267-length-26295-cov-8.744093_pt1 | contig 26295 bp, 38 predicted proteins | sample MGYA00376245_ERZ650309 | MGnify/ENA primary metagenome ERZ650309 (study PRJEB26733, sample SAMN07839294) | wastewater metagenome | biome: urban; feature: wastewater treatment plant; material: waste water | place: USA: North Carolina | collected 2016-04-26 ...
CGAACGCCTCGCTCGCGCGCCGCTCGATTTCGGCCTCGTCGGTGACGCCTTGCGCACGCAGCGCCTCGCGGACCTGCGCCGCGTTCATGCTGCCGGCCTGCAAAGCAGGCCCGATGATGTTCACGCCGACTCCGGCACCAGGCACCATAGAGCTTGCCATCTGGCCGACGACCTCAGAGCTTTCGTCGGCTAGCATGCCTGGGTTCGCGATAGAGAACTTCAGCATGTCGAGCGCGGTACTCTGCTCGCCCATTTCTCCGCGACGCACACCGGCCGCAAAGCTCGTGTTACCGCGCTCCATTTCAGCTTCGGCGCGCTTGCGGGCGGAGAAGTTGCGCACGATTTCCGGCTGCTGCGCGACAAGCTCCGGCGCCTGCACGCCGAGCAGACTCAGAACGTCCCGCGCGATCTTGACCGGGCTGCCAGGCATCATGGCCGCGCCGCGGTTCGCCGCGTTCAGCAAGTTCACGGGAACCTCGGCCATCGCCGCGGCGCCGGTGTCGAGGCCGGCCATGAGGCGCCGCCGCTGGTCGTCGGCGAACTCGCCCCACGATCGGCTCACGTCTCCGCTGTCGAAGGCGCGCGCCTGCGGCGCGTTCGGGTTCAGCGCGTCGGCCGCCGCGAGGCGCGCGGCGCCGGCTTCCTCGCGCGTCGGCAGGCCAGCGAAGCCCTTGGCGATTTCGTTCGTCTCGTACAGGTCATCACGAAGCGTCGCCGGCCTCTTGGGAATGAGGTCGTCGAACGCGCCGTCTAGCGACGGCTCGGCCGGGATGAGGTCGTCGAACGGTCCGGTCACTGCGGCGCAGGCTCCGGCGCGAGCGGCACCCCCATTTCGAGCAGGCGCTGACGTACCGCGGCCGGATCGGCGCCGCCGTCCCTGATCGCGGCGTTGGCGAGCGCGATTGCCTTCTCGAACTGAGCCGGGGTCGTCAGCTTCGGCACGGCAGGCTTCGCGGGCTGTGCCGGTGCCGGCGCAGGCGCCGCGGGGGCCGCCGGCGCGCCGGTGAGCGCGGTCATGACGTCGACCGGGGCCGGGGCAGCGGCCGGCGCGGCCGGGCCGGCAGCGCCAGGCACGACGATGCCGGGGATGTTGCCGACCAGCGAAAGCAGCATGTCAGCGGTGCCTTGCGGGTTCACGTTGAACGGCGTCGTAGCGCGCGACTTGTCGGCTGCCGCACCGCGAGCGGCGATGGTCGCCGCCGCCAACGGCGCGACCTGATCGGCGCGTGCGCCGGACAGCCGCGCGGCGGCGTCGTTCTTTCCGGCGACCGACGTGGCGACCGGCTCGACGAAACGCTGCTGCTCGCCGCGGAGGTTGGCGAGCGCGTTGCTTGCGCCAGCCGCGGCGTTCGCTTGCCCTGCCTGCGCGTTCGTCTTGCCGATGGTGGCCTGCGCCTGCGGCTGCACCATGACGTTGCCCGGCGCGAGCAGCTTGTTGCCTGCCACGCCGATGAGGCGGTTGATCGCGTCCACGTCGGCACCCGGACGCTGCGCCTCGCTCAGCGCGAGCCCGCGCGCATCGTTCTGCTGTTCGTAGCCGGCGCCGCGCTGGTACCCGGAGAAGTCCTGCCCGAGCCCGCCGAGGATGATGGCGGCAGCGCGAGGGTCGCTGGCGAGAAGTTCGCCGGCCGTCTTGTGGTTCAGGTTCTTGCGGGTCGCGAGCTCAGCCAACGCGGCGGCGCGCTCAACGCGGTGATCGGTCAGCGACCGCCGCGCCAGCTCCTCGTGGTAGCGCGCACTCTCACGCGCCTCGGTAGCGTCTCCGCCCGCAAGCTGCGCGAACGCGTTGCTGATGCCGTCAGTCCAGGGCATTACCCACCTCCGCCGCCGCCATAGCCACCAGCAATCCCGCCTGCCGCGGCAGACGCCGCGTCGATCCACGGGTTGCGCCGGATGCCTCGCACGCGCAAGTCCGTGAGGAACTGGTCGCCGCGCACGTCGCCGCTCATCGCGTCCAGGTTCATGCCCAGGTCGCCGAACGCGTTGCCCTCGCGCTGCCGCTGCCGCGTCGCGCCCTCGATGGTCGCGAGGTTGCCGGCCTGCCCGAGCGCGTACTGCTCGGCGTTCGCGGCTTCGCTGCCGGCGAGTTGGTCGTAGGCGCTCGACAGGCCCGTGGCGCCCATGCCCTGCCGTGCCTGTCCGGCGCGCTGGCGGATCGCCGTGAGGAACTGCTCGCGCGCCTGCATACGGTCCGGCTCGGCCGACGACTTGCCGACCTGCTCGACCGTCTTGTTGACGTTTGCGGTGGCGCGACGCTGGTTTTCGGCCTGCTTGCGGATGCCCTCGGCGGCGGCGTTGTCCTGCCGCTTCGCGGTCTGCTGCGTGTTGTAGGCGCTCGCTCCGGCGGCGGCCAAGCTGGCGATAATCATCGCGGTGGTTGCTGCGCCCATGTCTACAACTCCTTCGCAAACGACATTTCGGTCCAGCGATAGCCGTACCGCTGGTAAAGGATCGCAGCGGCCGGCGGGCTTTCGGCTAGGTGCATCATTACGATCGTGCTCGCGCCGCGCTCGCGGCACGCTGGCTCGATCGCTTCCAGCAACGCCTTACCGATGCCAGCCTTCTGCGCCTCAGGATCAACCCACCACACGACCTCGGTGGCCGTGAGCAGAGACGCATTGAAAAGCCACGGCACTACAACCAGGCCTACCATGCCAACCGGCAAACCATCGCGCTCCGCGATCAGCAGCACGCCGTCGAGCATGAGCTTCACGAGCCCGGCGACGGTTTCGCGGCAGTACGGCTTGGTCGCCGCATAGTGCGTTGTCGCGTAGAACTTCTCGCCCATGTCCAGCAGCGCCGGCATGTCGTCGATGGTGGCGTGGCGAATCTGCACTACCAGCCCCTCGCTTGGTTGGGGTCGTATCCGTAGCCGGACGAAAACGGCCCGTACGCCGCCGGGCCGTACACGCCGAGTTGCTTGTCCTGCTCGCGCCGCGCCTTTTCCTCGCGGCTGCGCTTGTAAATGTCGCCGAACGTCCCGAACGCGTCGCCGATTCCCTGCTGCGTCGCCTCCGACTTCGCAAGGTCGATGTTCGAGCGCATGGACTCGCCGGCCTGCCGCGCCGCGGTCGTCATGTCGAGGCCGGACTGCGCGAGCTGGAACAGGTTGAGCTTCGCCGACTGGTCGGCCTGGCGCAGCGACGCGCCGGCGGCTTGCGCGCGGCGCTCGACCTCGAGCCCGCCCTTGAGGTACGCCTCGCCAAGGTCGCGCCGCTGGTTCGCTTCCGTCGACCCGAACGACTGGCCGGAGCGCGCGAGCGCGAACTTGAGCTGGCGCTGCGCCTTCGCGTTCTGCTTGTCGAGGTCCGTCGACAGGTAGCCGCGCGTCGCGTCAATGAGCTGGCCGATTTCGGCCTCGCGCGCGGGGTCGGAGTAGATGCGCTCGATAGCGCTTTGCGTGCGCGCCACTTCCGCGCGACGCTGGTCCTCGGCCCGCTGAGCCTCGCGCTGCGCTCGATTGGAACCGCCGCTCATTGCGCACCTCCCCGCACCCGCGCGTAGAGTACCGCGTCCTCGCCATTCGTGGCGTACTGCGCGAACGTCGCCTCGTGGTGCATCAGCAGGCCGCGCACGTACCAGTCGCACGCCTCGGTGCGCGACGCGATCGACACCGTTTCGAGGCGGCGCGCGCCGCGCTCCATGAGCTTGTCCATGACCTTGCGGCACGCCTTCGTGATCGAGCGCCAGCGCATCGCCCACCCGCCAGGCGTGCCGATCATCCACGAGTCCCACACGCCAGGCTGGTACTCGTGCCAGCCGCCGGCGACGATCGGCAGGCTGGACGAGTCGTCTTTCAGCGCGAACATCACGCCGGCGCGGTTGAAGAACCCGTGCGCAGCGTCGGCGACGTCCCACTTCGCGCCGTGCAGCAACTCCCACTGCCGACGCTCATCCGGGCGGATGCTCTGGCACAGGTAGAGAAGGTCGCGCATCGTCGGGCGAGGCAGGATCATGGGTTCCCCCTCGATCCGGAAACCTCGACGTCGAGGTACGCGAGTTCCCACTGCTCGCTCGGCCCGTAGAGCAGCCGGAAGTCCATGCTGGCGCCGGCAGCGACCACGGGGACGCGGTTGCCGGTCGTGGTGTTCGCCGGCACGTCATATGTGTCGGTCACGGTTCCGGTGCTCGTCTCGAGGTAGCCGACCTCGAGGCTCGGCGAGCCGACGCCAACCAGGTCGATACTGTAGAGCGTCGTCGTGCGGCCAGGCTGGTCGAACGTGAGGTACGGCGTCTGGACGTAGCCAAACAGGAAGCCGCCAAGGTCGCTGAACACCTCGCGATCGACCTCGATCACGCGGTCGGCCTGATCGCGGATGAACAGGCGCCCATCGTCCTGCGTGGTAGCGACGACTTGAATGCCGCCGTTGCCGAGCGAGTAGCGCGACCACGAGCCCATGCGCCCGAGGCGCGAGCTCGTGTACACCAGCACGTCATCGCCCCACGCCATCCAAAGCTGCCCGAGGCCGGGGTAGTAGGTTCCGTGCGGCGTGAACTCGCCTGCGTCGATGTACTCCTGCACCAGCGGGTCGACGGGCGCGCCGACGTCGTTCGTCTCGATGTTCGTGGCTCCGACCGCGACGGACAGCGTGCGGATTCCGGTGTCGCCAGCGACGAAAAACATCTCGTTCCCAACGCTCGCCACACTGTCCGGGTAGATGACGCCGATGCCGCGCCACTGGTCGAACAGCGCCATTTCCGCCGGGTCTGGGTCGACCGTCCAGAGCTGGCCGTCCGACGCCGTGAACACGGCCATGCGACCGCGGTACTCGCCGATCGCCGTTACGGCGGCCGAGCCGAGCCCCTGCATTCCGCACGGCAGGAATCCGGCGTCGTCGACCGTTGACCAGTCGCGCGGCGCGTTCGTCGCACAATACTTCACGACGTCCTTGTACGGGCTGAACACCTTGCTAGCCATCGCGAACGCGATGGCGGAATGCGGGCACGCCTCGTCGGTGATCTGTGGAGTGCGCGTGGTCCATAGCAGGCGCACGCCTTCGCCAGTCGTGCCGTCGACCGTGGTCGACCATACCGGCTCGGAGCTGCCGGTCTGGCTCAGATTCTCTGCGGTCCATTCGATCGTTACGGCGGTGACGGCCGTCCACGTCACGGCGCCGTCGGTGATGGTGTCTCCTGCGGTGACGGCCGTGGACCAGTCTGGCTCCTCGGTCCCGGTCAGGCCGGCGAACGTGCACTGGAAGCCGAACGCAAGTACGTTCGCCGGCTCCATGAAATCGCCGACACCGACGTTGAGCCCCGGCTGCCATGAGCGGTATGCGGCCATGCCTCAGCGCTCCACAGTCGGCGGGCCGCTGTGCGGGAACGGCGGGTAGCCGCCACCTCCGGGCGGACCCGGGTCGCCGGCGGGCGGCTCTGGCGGAGTTTCGCTACCCGGTGGCGTCTGCGACTCGGTGATGTACCGGCGCTCGATGACCGTTTCACCGACGACCGTAGGCCACGTCGGCTCGGTGTTGCCGGTGCGCGGAACCGTGCCGGTTGTCGCCGTCGCTTTGAAAATGAAACCGTTGAACGTCGTGGGGAGACGGTAATCGTTCACCGCGACCTCGACATTGGCCTGCCACGCCGGCGCGGTCTGCTCGTAGGTGTTTTCGTAGTAGTAGCCGTTCGGCGTCGTCGGCTGCCGGCGTTCCCCTGGCGCGATGGCGGAATCCGCGGTCCACGGCAGCGGCTCGTCCAGCCAGTAGTGCTTGCGCACGTCGTCCGAGAACGTCGCGACCACGTACAGCCGATTCAGGAACGGGAACACGCTGTTGATCGCCGACAATGTGGCGCCGCCGTTGGTCGGGTGCCGCAGAACGTTCACGACGATGCGCGAGTCGCCACCATTCGCGGAACTGTTGTGGTGGAACGTGTGGAACTTGCCGTTGAAGCGGATCATCCCGACCGTGCCGGACGGGAACGTGCACGCGGCGCGTGCCGTTCCGGCGTCGTTGTACGGGTGCGACAGTCCGGGGCGTCCAACGATGCGCCCGCGCTTGTCGACGTAGCCGTTCACCAAGTCCCACAGGTCGTCCGGCGACGGGTTGCCGACCCGGCGCTGCCGGTTCATGCCGACGACCTTCGACAGGATTTGCTTGACCTCGCTCATGCCGGATATTCAGGCGGAATTGGCTCGGCCGGGGTCGGGCAGTCTGAACGCGAGCGCGGGATGTAGCGCTTGCCGACGTGCGTCGCGGCGGTCATGTCTCCGATCGCGAGTTCGAGGTCGCGACCGATGCCTCGCGCGTCCATCTTCGGCGCGAGCACCGGCGCGGCGAGAAGCGTCGCGAGCAGCTTCACCACCTGGAAGTCGCAGGACGGCGTGGCGTCGTCGGTCACGAAATCGGTCAGGCCGTACTGTCCGTCTATCCACACCACGTCGTCGTCGCTGTCCGGGTTCGGCCACACCTCGAAGTATTCGCCCACGCGGAAGCGCTGCGGCGGTCCAGAATTCGCGTTCGAGAAGTTGCCGGCGGGGATGCCTTCGACGAGCCGCGTCCACTGGTTGCCTGCGACGCCGCCGCGCTGCACCCATGCCTCGAAGTTGCGGCGCAGGTCGACGTCGTAGCCGCCGGATCGCGGCCAGTCGTAGATGCGCTCGCCTTCCTGCATGGCGATGCTGAACCACTTGCGGCGGCGGGTGATTTCGTAGCGCCACCAAGCCTGCTCGTTCGCGTCGCTGAGCGCCTGGTTCACTACCTCGACGGCGTTCGCTGGCATCCGCGCCTGCATGTCGGTGAACCACTTCTCCACCTGGTCGTAGTAGAGCTTCGCGTCCTTGCGGTCGTAGTGCGACCGCGCATGCGCCGTGGCGAGCAGCTTGACCGGGTGCCAGTCGACCTCGAGCACGTCGTTCGCGTCGCTCGCCGGCGAAAGGTTGTACACGCCGACGTCCATTTCATAGCGGCGGATGATCGTCTCCTGCGCCATCCGCACGAAATTCGTCACGACCTGGATGATGTTCGGCGGCCGGCGGCGCGCGCGATCCGCGAGCCAGCGGTCAGCGGCGTCCATGTACACCTTCGCGTCCGGCTTCTCGTAGTGCGCCTTCGCGAGGCCGGTCGCGAGCGCGAGCACGGGCACGTAGTCGATCGTGGTGACGTCGGACGTGGCCGTGAACGGCGCAAGCGGAGGCAGCGTGCCGCCGTCCATTTCGATGCGCGCGTGCAACGTCGCCTGCGCCTCGGCCAGCAGGCCATCGATGAGCGCCGTGAAGCCGGTCGGGTAGGCGCCGCTCGCGACGTAGAAGCCGAGCCGCTGCGCGATCGTCGTGCGCAGCGCGAGCAACGTCGCCGTCTCGATTTGCGTGATCGCGGACGGGAACCCCGTCTCGGCGATCACCTCGTCGACGAGCTGGCCGACGGTCTTGGTGCTCGTCGGCGGCGTCTGCCGGTAGGTGAACCCGAGCTTCGCCAGCACCTCGGCGCGGAGCTGCGACCGCGTGCGCGTGCGGTGCGCGAAGGGTGCGCCATTCGGGATCGAAGGGCCGTTGGTGCCGCCTGCGGTCATCGCTCCCTCCTATGCGCGCAGGCCGGCATTGAGCCGGCCTGCCGTGTTGCGTCGTGCCGCTCGCGTGTTACTTCGCTTCGCCTTCCGCCTCGTCAGCCTCCGGCAGGAGTTCGCCGCCAGCGATCGCTTCCGCGATGGCGGCGTCGAGTGCGCGGAGGCCGCGCGAGCCGGTGCCGAACACCGTCTCGGCGAACGGCATCGAGTTTTCTTCCTTCGGGGCGCCCCACCGGCGGACCAGGCGGGCCATTTCTTCCTCGGCCGTCGGCACGACGATCGTCTGTTCGAGCAACTTGTCGTCGTTGATCGACAGCTTCTCGCCGAACGCCTCGCCAGCGACCTCGACCTCCCACGGGCGGAGCCACTGCGGCGACGCTTCCATAGGGTTGCGCTGGATCACGCCCTGCACGAACAGGAGCTTGCACTGGCGACCGGCGTGCGAAACCGTCTCTTTCTTCGCTTTGGCCATGTCGTTTACACCGAGTCCGCGAGCAGGTAGGAGTTGAGCGTCGACGCCGAACCGGCGCCGACCGTCACGCCGAACCGCATGTAGTTGTACAGCGTCACCTCGGCCATCTTGCCGGCGCCGGCGGCGCACGTCAGGAGGTCGACGTAGGTCACGCCGTCGTCGGAGCCCTGGACCTTCGAGGTCGCAGCCGTGGCCGCGTTGCCGCTCAGGATCGACAGCGGGCTGATTACCGCCACGACCTTGCGGCCGGGCATGAACGGCGTGGTGAAGTCGGTGAAGTCGACCGCCGTCTGGTTCGCGACGCTGGTGGCATCCACCGCTTCGCCGAGTGCTCGCACCTTCATTGTTGCGCCCTCCTATCGGGCTGAATTGGGAGGCGGCGCCCGAAGGCGCCGCCGAACGGTCACGCGATGGACAGGACGGCGTTCGCGCCGGGGCGGTTCGTCGTCATGGCGCCCTTCCACGTCAGGCCCCAGTAGTGCACGTAGCGGTTGTACGCGCGCGGCGGCTTGCGGGTGATCATGTCGTGGCCCTTCGCGGGACGCAGCTTGATCGTCTCCGTGTTGAGCATGTAGCAGCGCTTGTCCCAATCGGGCGTGCCGTTGAGGTCCGTCTCGAGCTGGTCGAGGGTCGGGTCGTGCTGGATTTCCACGCCCTTGAAGTACAGCTTGCCCTTGCCCGCGTCGAGGCCCGTGGCGCCGCCCGGGGCGACGGCCACCGTGAAGTCGTGCGTGGCCTTGACCTCGGCGCGGTACGCGTCGATGAACTTCGCGCCGGCGAGGATCAGGTTCGGCTTCTTGCCGCCGCGACGGGCGACTTCGCGCCACGCCTTCTCCATTTCGGTCGACAGCAGCCCCGTGGTCGAGGCGATCGACAGCGAGAAGTAGTTCCGCCACAGCGGGACGTTGGCGCGGTTCAGGCCGCCCATCGTGCCCGTCGTCGGGTTGGTCGCGATCAGCAGGTCGAGGCCGGCGACGGCGTTCGTGTCCTGGGTGCCGTCGCGGTGCAGTTCGTAGTCGAACTTCTCGGCGAAGCCTTCCTTGAGCGCGCGCGTGTTCTCCTCGATGAGGTCCACGAACTGCTTCTGCTCGTCGGTCGTCGGCGGCGAGGACTTCGTGTCGTCCGTGAGGACGATGTAGTTCTGCGTCAGCTCGTCTTCGTCGAGGCCGAAGCCGTCGTGCGCCGAGCCCCACGCGAACTGCGCCTGCGTGATCGTGCGGCGACGGTTGAACGTCACGGCATCGGAGCCGGCGTACCACTGGAAGTTCTGGTCGTTCGTGGTGCGCAGCTTCTCGATGATGTACTGCTTCGCGCCGGGGAACGGCTTCTTGTTCGCCTGCAGCGCCTTGAGCAGCGGGCGCTCGGTGTTGTAGAGGTCCTCGGGGTTCTGGCGCATCTCGTGGTTCATCGCGAGATAGCCAGCGTAGGAGAGTTGTTCTGCGGTCCAGGCCATGTCGTTGCTCCGAAGGAATGAAGGGTATGCACACCTTCCGCTTCGGGCACGCCAGTCCCGGTACATCGGCGTTGCCGGGCGCGACTCCGGCTTACTGCTGAGCGGCGAGCGCGGCGGCCGTCAGGCCCACGCGCGCTCGCCGTGATTCACGCACTTTTACGGCCTCGTGTCAACTCGTCACCTTGCCGTCAGCGCCAGCCCATGCCGGCCTGCATGGCTTCGAGCGCCGACTTCGGCTCCTGCACGACCGCAGCACCGCCGGACGGACCGGCAGCGAGCGGGTCGCCGACCGGAGCCTTCGGCGCAGCGGCCGGCGTCGGCGTGTACGGGTGCTTGAGGTACGCGAGTTCGATGGCCTGCGGCAGGAACTCAGGCGCGACGGTGCGCTCGAGTTCCTTGATCTTGTCCGCGATCGCGGGCAGCACGGCGTTGAAGCGCGCCGGGTCTTGCGCGCGCCACGCCACGCCGAGCGCCTGGATTTCTGCGCCGGCCTTCTGTGCGGCTGCGCTGACGGCCGCCTGCTGCTCACGCGTCCGCGATACCTGCGTGTCGAGGGTCTTGTTCGCGCGCGCCTGCGCGATTTCGAGCGCGCGCTCGCGCGTGATGCCGCCCGTCTCGACCTCCTCGCGAAGGTCCGCGTGGTCGGCCAGCGGGTCGTAGCTGCCGCCGGGGAGGCCGAGCGCCTTGGACAGGCCCGCCAGCTCCTCGCTGAGCGCGGCGTGCGCGCGCATGAGGCGCGTGCGGTCGCCGCTGTTGACGTCGGCGAGGTAGGCCAGCGACACCTGGTACTGCTGCGGCGTCGCCTTCGTCTGCTCGATCGCACCGATGAAGCGTTCGAGCTGGTCCTCGGCCTTCGCGAGGTCGGCGGCGGTCGTCTCGAGCTTCGCGGCCTGCTCGTCGAACTTGGTCTTGGCCGCCTCCCACCGCGCTTTCGTGGCCGCTTTCGCGTCCTGCGGCAGGTCGCCGAGCTCGTCGCTCGGCTTCTTCGTCGGCGCGGCCGGGTCGGGCTTGGCGGGGTCGGTTGCGGGCTTCTCCGGCGTCTTCGCCGCGGCCGGGTCATCGACCGGCGCCTTGCCGTCTGCTGGCGGGTCGCCGTCGGGTGCCTTGCCTTCGGGATCGTCGTCGTCGTCGGGTACCTTGGCGTCACCAGCGGCGTCGACCGGCGGCGGCGTGGCCGGCGTCGCGCCGGGCTCGAAAATCTTGCCGATTTCGGCCATCAGCTCCGGCGCCGGCTCGGACTCCGGCGGCGGAACGCGTTCGTCTGCGGTGGTCATTGTCTCCGTCTCCCTCGGTTGCTACGCGCTCACGCCGGCCGGCTGGCCGGGTGGCGGGTGTGTCTCGTCGCGCGGCGGCTCGCCAGCCTGTAGCGGCGGCGCCCCGGCGCCCATCGGCGCTCCGGGCATTCCGCCGCCGGCAGCGCCGGTAAGCTGCGCCATGAGCATCTGCTCCGGCGACGGCTTCGGCATGAAGGCGTCAATGTCGGCCGGGTCGTCGAGGCGCTTGAACGTCTCGCGCAGCAGAGCCTCGCGCGGCTTCACCATCCACTCGTTCTGCGGGCCGCCGGCGCGCAGCACCTCGATTTCCTTCGTGACGCCTGCGATGAGCGGCATGAGCGTCGCCCACGTCTCGCGGTCGCTGCTCGCGCGCGGCTTTCCGGTCGAGCCGGCCTTGACGTCGATGGTGAACATCGTCATGGCTTCTTCCGGGGTCATGTTGACCCACGGGTTGCCCGGCCCGATGTAGCGGAGCGCCTGGTCCGGCGTGATGACCTGCAGCGCCACCTCGGCGGTCCACTGCGCGAGTTCGCTGAGCGCGTCGTCGATGCAGTCGCGGCGGGCGCCGGTGCGCGCGCCGAATCCGGACTCCTGGATTTTCGCCTCGGTCGCGGTTTTCTCGACCGCGACGGAGCCGCGCTGCGCGTCCTGCGCGCCGCTTACCTGCTCCATGTCGTAGCGGATCGGCGACGGGTCGTACAGCGCCGGGTCCACCATCGGGTACTTCTTCTCGTGGAACGCCTGCGCGAACGGCTCCTTGCTGCTGCGCTTGACCGGGATGTACTCCCCGCGCTCGGCCTCGTTCATCTTCCGGATTTCTTCGCCAGTGAACGCCTCGGCGTCCACCAGCGTCCCCGGAATGCAGCGCTCGCGATGCTCGCGCCAGTTCGAGCGCGTGCTGCTGTACTCCTCCTGCAGGCTTTCGAGCTCCTGCACGTCGGAAGTCGGGAATCGCGCCTGGTCCGACGGATGGAACATCACGCAGAACAGGTTGTACCAGCGCGAGCCGGTGCGCGGCGCGTACTTCGGGCGCCCCCACTTCTCGTTCAGGCCGTCGATCAGCGTGTAGACCACGCCATCGTCCTTGTGCCACAGCTCCGTGATGCGCAGGTAGCCGTCCGGCGTCTCGTTCTCGCTGTCAGGCGCCCACGTCCCGTTGTCGGTGAACGCCGGCACGGCCGTCGTCGACTCGGCGCCATCGCGCGGCTTTCGCTTGAACAGCGTGGCGCCTTTGAGGTCGGCTTTCGTGAGGCCATGCTTTCCGAGCATGGCAAGCGCCTCGGTGAACGTCTTGTAGAAGTCGACGGCAATCCACGGCGCATCGAGGTAGTTCTCGATTTCCGTGCACTCGGTCGCCACCACGACGTCCTCGGCCGCCATCACGTCGATCACGAGCCCGGTCGCGATCACGCGCTCGAGCTTCGCTTCCAGCGCCACGAGCTGAGACTTCGCCTGCGCGATGAGTGCCGAGTACGAGTTGCCGCCAGCGTCGCATTCCTGCGCCTGCGCCATCAGCGCCTCGTAGCGCGCGACGTTCGATTGCAAGTCCTGGATTTCGGCCTGTACGACGGAATCGCGCTCGGTGCGCGTCTGCATGTGCGCGCGCAGCCAGCCGAAGCCGACCGTCATCGCGGCGCGCAGCCAGCGCTTCGCCTTCGACTTGAGCCGCGCGTCGCGCCACAGGCGAGAAACGACGATTTCGATGCTGTTGCCGACCTCGCGGTACTTGTCGCGCAGCGGGCCTTGGATGCCCTTCGTCGGCGCTGCGCTGACGTCCGGGTTCTTCGCGTAGAGGAACGCGAGCAGCACCTCGACGATCGAGCCGATTAGGTTCGCGCGCACGGCCCACGGTTCCTGCCCCGCCGGCGTCTCGCCACGAACCATCGCGCGCCACTTCGGCCACTGGTCGCGCGGCTTCTTGTCGAACTCGCGCGCCGACTTCACGCGCTCGGAGAGCTGCCGCAGCAGCTCCTTGTCCTCGGCGCTGATGCTCGGCTCCTCGCCGTTTGCGAGCGCGATGCCCTGCTGAGCGGCAGCGAGGCCGCCGGCGCTCGGGTCTGGAAACATTGCCCCAGGTGGAACGCTCATCGCGTCAGGTCGCCTTGGTGACTTCGCACTGGTAGACGTCGTTCATGCACGCCTGCAACGGGCCGCGCATGGTTTTCTCGATTTCCTCGGCCAGCGCTTCGCAGCGGCACACGGCCTGCTGCAGCGCGCTCATGTTGTCGTCGCTGATGGCAGAGCCGTAGTCCAGTGCGGACCGCGCAACAGCGGCAGCCTGCGACATGACGTTCGTGACGCGGTTCGCCACCGGCGGGCCGCAGAGGAGAATCTTTGCTGCACATGCGGCGCCGCCCATCACTGGTTCTCCTTTTCGCTGCGGAATTTCGCGTTGATGTAAACCCCCTGCAACTCGACCGTGGCCTTGAGGGTGTCAACTTCTCGCGAGAGAGGAACGTACAGCGCGAGCGCGGCAACGCACATGATCGCGCCAACCGCGAACACGATGTACGCGGCTGCTCCGGCAAGCCCAACGTTCACGCTGTTGTGCGAACGATTGACGGCGTTGATCGGCATTTGCTCGAGCCTTTTCACGAGTTCTTCGAGGCGCTGAATTTCGGTCATGTCACGGGTCGTCCGAATGAGCCATTGAGGAAATGGTTCCGTTCTGCGCCTCGATCCATCGCAGGATTCTGCCGAGCGATTGATTGATCGGGCGCAGCTTGCGGTCGAGTATTTCCTCATTCACGAACTTCGCCTTGCCGGCGAGCAGTAGCTCAATTTCGCGAACGCGCTCCTCGGCTCGGTCGACGCGACGCCACGCGATTCCGGCGAGCGACGTTGCCAGGATGATGACCACTGAAAAGATAGCGTCGATCATGCTAAGAGAGTTCACGGCGCCCCCTTCGGCTCGACTTTCGTCTCCGTAACGCTCGTCTCCATCGTCGTGACGCTTTTCGCGCCGGCGCGCTGGTCGATCATCTTGTTGAGCAGGCTGGTCCCGGTCCACGCGACCATGTAGGTGCCGTAGTACCACTCGCTGAGCGATCCGGTCTCGACGAGGAACACGAAGCCCCACGACGAAATCACGAACGCACCGCACTGCCCGAACTTCGACATGCTCACGCGGCCGTTGTCGCCGGTCACGAGGTCGATGAGCGAGAACGTCTTGCTGCGCCGCTGCGCGCTCAGCAGGAACAGCAGCGACACGAGCAGCCAGAACGCGAGCGCCAGCGTCAGGAACGTTGTCTTGCCGACAAGGGCGGTCAGCCAGTCCATGCCAACGCCTCCGCAAGGCAACCGCACAGGCGACGCGACCAGCCGAGCCCGAAGTCCACGCGCGAGTCGTCGTCCAGCATCATGTAGTGGCGCATCCGCTGCGCGGCGAACTCGATGATGGCGCGGCGCGTCCCGGTCGGCGTCAGCGCGGTCAGGCGCTCGCGCGTCACGGGGCCGATCACGCCGTCACCGGGCACACCGATCGCGAGTTGCAGCCACCGCTGCGGGCTCGGCGGCGCGTGCTGCACGCACGCGTCGAAGTAGATCAGGTCGAGCCCCGGCGGACAGAACTCCGCACCGAAAGCGGACCAGTAATCGGCGCGGTAGATCGCGGTCGCGTGGTCCTTGTTGATGCTAGCAACCGTCCACGGGAGCGAAGGATCGCGCTTGCGCGCGCGCGCCAGCGTCGCGGCGGTGATGCCGAAGTTGGTCATCCCGCCCGGATCGCGCCGATCGTCGGAGAAGCCTCCCTCGACGTCGAACACGAACGCCAGCGCGCGCGCGAAGCGATCCATCGTCAGTCGCCGGGATACTGGATGCTGGCGCTGCGCACGGCGCCCGGAGCGCCGCGGCCGGCGTCGACCTGCGCGATGAGCGCGGCCACCTGTTCCGCGAGCGCCGGCGCCTTCCACAGCACCCGGCCGTCGCGCGTGCGCATGTCGCCCGCGAAGGCGAACGCGTCCGGGATGCCGTCGCCGTCGATCCAGAGCTGGCGGCCGGTCGGGTCGGGCTTGAGGTCGAACGCTGGCCAGCTCGGCACGCCGCCCGCTTGGAAGCCCATGAAGCGCGCCTGGTCGCTGTTGTTGCTCACGCGCGCCTTCTGCTCGGCGTCGAGCGTCTGGCCGGCGTCGCGCATGACCCACACGTTCAGGTCTTTCCGGCCCGTGCGCGCCACGTACTCGTCCCACGACTTCACGCGGATGGCGCCGTCGGCGCGCGCGGCCGTGATGCCGTTGACGTACTCGAGCGGCGCCGGCGCGGTCGCCTCGAACGCGGCCGTGAGGTCCAGGGAGCCCGGTACGAGGATGCCCGCGGCCTCGCATTCGAGCGCGAGCGCTGCGCACTCGGCGAGCTTGGCGTTGAGGGCGGATTTCAGGGTTTCGATGTTCATGGGCTACTCCACATGGAAGGACGAGGATTGCGCGATCACTTTGTTGTTCGCTGGCGACGAGCCATCGACGATGACGCTGATCGCGAACGGCGTCGGGCTCGTGACGAGCGCGACGTCCTGGCTGATCGGCATGAGGTACACGTCGGCCACGGTCGGAGCCAGGCTCGTTTGACTGAGTGCGACGCGCAACATGCCGCGCACCTTTTCGTCCGTGGTGTTTGCGTGGAGGATCAGGTCGACCTCCATGTTGTAGGTTCCGGGCGCCAGCGTGATCGTGCCGAGAATCTGCAGCACCGAGTAGCCGTCGGCGGACACCTGGAATTCAATGTCGTGGTCGCCGTCTCCCGACTCGTTGAACGCCTTGCCCTCGATGTGCGCGCGCACGGAGCCGCCGGTGGCGAACGTGGCGACAGGCGCGCTCCACGTCGGATGCAGCGCAGTCAGGCCGTCGCTGCTGTCCACGATCACGTCGTCGGTAGTGACGACGGTACGCGGCAGCTTCTCCCACGCACCGTCAGCGCGCGCGTACCGCTCGCCGTCTCCAGGGGCATCCTCGATGCCATCGACCAGCGTGCCGCTCGCGTTGATCGTCGTTCCGACGATGGCGAGGTTCGAGCCGATCTGCAGGTGCTTGTAGCCGCCCTGGCTGTCGTCGTAGAACAGGATTCGGTCGGCAGCCGGAGCGCCAAGCGCCTCGATCGCCTGCAGGTTGGTTGCCCCGCTCAAATCGGCGAGCGCGATGGTCGCCGAGAGAACCCAGGTGTTCGGACCAGTTCGCATCAGGTACCCCGTCGTGACGAGCGCGCTGATCGCCGTGAGGTCGGCGTCGAGCGGCTGATAGGTGGCCGCAAGCGCGAGATTGCTGATCGCGGTGGTGACGTACGCGGTGGTCGCAATCGACGTGTCGTTGTCGTTCGCGGCGCGCGTCGGCGCGCGCGGGTCGCCGGTGAAAACAGGGTCGGCCAGCGGCGCCTTCGCGTCGAGCTGCGTCTGCGCGTTGCTCGTGAGACCGGTGACGAAATTGACGTGCGCGGCCGTGAGCGTCGGCAGGTTGAGCGCGTCGAGGAACGTGTTCTGCGCCGAAGTGAGGTGCACCGAGAAGTCGGCAATGTGCTCGTACAGCAGGCCGATTTGCGCCGGCGTGAGCACCTGCCCATCGGAGAAGAAGTCGACGAAATCGAGCGTGCCGACCTCATCGCGAACGATACCTGCGAACGGCGTGAAGTTCGGCGCGTTGATCGTGCAGAGGTACTTCGTCGCCGGCGTGCCACGATCGTTCGGCCACAGCGCGGCGGAGAACACACCGCTCGTGGTCGTGACGGCCTTGGTGCCGCTGATTTCCTCGCCGGTTTCCGCGTCGAACGCGCTGCATGGCTCGAGCGTCGACGCGTTGACCAGTGTGAACTGGACGCGCGTTCCGTTGCGGACGGTGCCACCACCCGGATCGACGAGCGGAGCGCCGGCGTTGCTGACGGTGCGGGTGGTGGTCATGCGGCGCTCCGGTTATTAGGCCCGCGATCGGCGAGCTTTGCTGCTTAGGGGAGAATTGGCGCGAATTCTAGCGTGCCACCCACAATCGTAGGTACGAGGTTGTTGCCGCTCATGTCTCCGACCGAAAGCGAGAGGTCGCCGGGATCGCCGAAGCGCCACCAGAATACGGCGTCGGTGAAGTCCGTCCAGTTGAACTTGTCCGCCTGCCTCTGCGCTTTCGAGCGCTGCGCGTTGTAGGCGCGCACCTCGGCGTAGCGGATGCCGTTCGCGAAGCCAGCGCCGTCGGGAACGCCGCCGCCGTTGAGGTCGACGCGGTTGCACTGCAGCGAGTCCTCTACTCCCTTCGTCCGGCCGCCCTGCGCGTACGGCCGCGTTACCTCGTCGAGCGACTCGACCGAGGCCTGCATCAGGCCGCTCGTACCGGTAACGCCGTCGCACGAGAAGGTCAGGAAGCACCAGACTCCGGTGGGCGGATTCGCGACGCTCGAGTCGTCCTCATCAAGCATTTCGCCGCCGATCGAGCCGACCTGGCTATCGCCGGTCCGCAGGTCGTGAGGCGCCGTGTTCGCGGCGAAGAGCCCCGCTTGCCGCGACGCGGGGAACTGGCACATGAAAACGCGCTCTTCCGAGTTGCGCGCACCGTCGATGTATACGAGCGCTTGGATCTCGAAGTTGATACAGCCGACCCCGCCGAGCGTAAGAGCGCGCTGCGCCCATTGATCGTCCCCGACGAAGCGCGCCGCCATGAAGTCCGCGCGGTTGATTGCAACGTAGAGGTCGGAGACGCCTTCGACGTCGCCTGAGTCGGCGAGCGTAACCGTCATCGGGTATTCGGCGAAGATCGTCGGCGTCCCCTGCAGGCGGAGACTCGTCCCGTCGATCGAGAACGCAAGACCGGGTGGCGTGCCGACGGCTCCTACAAAGACATAAGGCGGAGTTCCGCCGGTAATCGCGAGCGACCTGTCGTAAGCCGAGGCGACCTTGCCGGCTCCGAAAATCCCGTCGTCCTCGATGATCGTGGGTCCGTCGCCGGACACGCCATCTTGCATGGGCCTGGACGCAAGCCCAATCGCCGGCGCCTCGGTCAGCCGATACGCGAGCGGTTCCCCGAGGCTCATTCCGGCGCGACACCCGTGGTGTTGATCGACACGCCGACGTCGCCGCAGTCGCCGACACCCGCGGCATCCTGGGCCGGGCGCGTCACGCGGTAGTCGCCGACCGCGCGCACGCTGAGCGCGCGCTGCGTGAACGTGAGCGAGTCGAAGATCATCGGCTCGCTGTCGTCGTTCAGGATCAGGACGTGGATGCGCGACTGCGGGCAGACGTCGCCCGTGAGGATCAGTGTGGCCTGCTCGCCGTCGGCGAGTGAGAAGTCGGCGCTTGCGGCGTCCTGGCCGGTCGCGAGTAGCTGGACTGCAGCCATGACCACACCCTCCCCCGCGCCGCCGCGGGCTGGCGGCGTTGTAGCACGAATTCACTTACGGCCGCCAGTGTTAACTCCTGACGCGCTTGCAGTGCTACGTTTTCAGTCGAATCGCTTTCACGGCGGTCGAGGTATTGATGCGCACGGGCGACGCATTCGGGTCCGCGGTGTCGACCAAGTACACCGCGTAGTCAGTGCCGCCCTTGTGGACTTTCAGAACGCCGCCCATGCCTGCTGGCGCGTCAGCCACGGCCACCAGGCACAACTCGCGGACGGCGCCGCCGTAAAACGTGCGCAGGCCGGCGAATTGAACGGGGAACGGGCCGCCGACGATGACCAGCGTCGTCGGATCGCGGAGGATGATGTTCTTCGGGTTTGCGTGCCCGACGTAGAGGTAGATTTTCGTCCCCGGATGCGGTGTCGCAACCGGCAGTTCGCGAAGGACGATATTTTTCGGCGTCGCGTGGCCTTGGCGCAGCGTGATCTTGCGCTGGTCGGCCATTCACGTTCCATCGACGAGCGTCGAGGTGAGCGTGTTGACTGTAGTCCCGGCAACATCAGGGGCGCCAGGCTTGTACGCCACGAGGTAATGCGGGACACCGGGAGCGGTGTCCGTCGGGAGCGTGTAGGTGCCGTCGAGGTTCGACTTAACTTCGCCTACGTAGGCATCAGTCGCGGTCACGAATCCCTGCACGATCGCGCCTGCGATTGCGACGTCGGCTGCGTCAACGCAGGTGCCCTTGATGAACCTCTTGGTCTGCGTGCCATCGCCGTCGCATGAGAATGGCTCGTATGCGTCGGCAACGTACATGTCGTTCGAGGCGGCGCCGTCCGTTCCTGACGGCGTACCGAACCCGAACCGGCAGCCGAACGACCACAGCGAATCCCACGCGTTGCGGTCGCGCCATGTTTTCGGCGAACGCCTCTGCCACGACCAGCGCGGCTCGTGGTGCGCCTCGAGGAACGCCGGCTGCAGCGATCCAGACTGCGAACTGAATCCGCCGCCAGTGGCGCCGGCAGTGCCGAACGTGAGCTGCGCACCCATGCGTCACCCCTGCATTGCGTCGGCGAGCTCGTGGCGTGCCGCGAGGAGCTTTTTCTCCTCCGGCGTGCCGACGAGCGCGGTGTCGTACGCGGGAACGATGATCGCCTTGCCGTCCATGAGCTTCGCGCGGCCGTGGTAGTTGTTCACCACGTCGCGCGCCGTGTCGAGCATGAAGTTGGCGAACGCGTGGTCCGTGATCGAGCCCATGACGCGACAGGCGCCGTCGCGCGTCATCGCAATTTCGATGCGCGCGACGACCGTGGCGCCGTGCTTGTCGTCGAGGCTCATTACTCGTCCACCACTGCGTGAATGTCGACGACCGCGCTGTTGGCGGTGATGTTCCATGCCACGATCGCCTGGCCGCCGGCGGGCAACACGATGCCGCGCGGGAACGTGTAGCAAACCGCTGCGCCGACGAGCGCCGCAAGGCTGAATCGGCGGAAGAATTGCGTGGGAACGGTCGGAGCCGTGCCGAACGCGACGGCTCCTTGCGTCACGCCGGCCGGGCGGCCCTCGTCCTCGGCCAGGAACGCGACGCCTCCCGTCAGCGTCGGCGTGTTCGCCGAGCGACCGAGCCCCACGACGCAGGCCGTGGCCGCGCCGTTGACGTAGCCCCACTCCATCAGCGCGGCCTCGTTCGATGCCGGCGACAGGAACCCGTGGGAAGCCGCGGCGATGGTCGTGACCGTCGTCCGCAGCGCGAGAGAGTAGATCGCCATGACTGCTTTTCCTTTTCAGAGGTCGGTGCGAAGCCAGATTTCCCCGACTGCCGGGGTGGCCGGGTCGGAGGTTCGATTTTCCACACGAAACTGCAACGCCTGCTGTTGCGCGAATTGGACTGAGCCGTTCGGGTCGACCAATCCGTTGAGTCGCGTGGTCGTGTCGAGCTTGCCGGCGAGCGCGGCGACGAGCCCTGTGACGTCGGCCTGAGCGTGCGTGTGCGCGAGCGGGGCCTTGGTGTCGACCTCCTCCTCGAGCTTGTCGACGCGGGGCTCGGACGCCTTGCGCTGCTGCGCCGCGATGGCCGGCGGAATCGCCGCTGGCTCGCGATCGACCACGATGACGGTCGTGCGCCTGCGTGTGCGCCGCTCTCTGCCCGTGATGCTCATATGCGGCGCCCTCCCACTGGCTTATCGTCCGGCTGCGTGCCGTACTCGAGCCATGCCACGGTGAACGGTACCAGCTCCGGCGGCAGCGGTGTTGGCTCCTCGACCCGCGACCACACCATTTCCTCGAGCCCGCGGCCAATCAGTCCGCACACGTCAACCGCGTCGTCCGGAACGCCGTGGTCCGGAAACGCGAGCAGTTGCGCCACCAAGCGGTCGCCCCAATCGCAGCGCGGAATGTGCACGCGCCCCGCCTCGCACATTTCGCGGAACGACTTGCAGCGCGCGGCCTTGTTGCCCTGCCCGACGGTCGGCAGGTATGTGATGTTCATGGGCCACTTTCGGTGGACCTGCGCCTCCTCCCAAAACGGCCCGATCGCCTTCTTGATGACGCCGGACTCGCTGAACCCGTTGCGGCACTTGTGCAGGCGCGCCATGTCGAGCAGCGCGTTCATGCCAATGTCCGTCGGCTTCTGCGCGTGCCACCAGTCGAGCGCCCACAGGTGCCCGTCGGCGTCGAGCCCCCACTGCCCGTGCTCGGTGTTGTCTCCCTCGTCGTCGCCGGTGGCGTAGTCGCTCGCGGTGTACTTGTTCAGCCAGCGCGGCGCCTCGCCGAGCGTGTAGCGCGTGCACTCGTGGTGGAGCTCCGTCGCGACGCCGTTCTCGCCGATGTGCGTCGTCGTTCCGCCCTCGAACCACTCCATCCGGAACTGCTTGAGCTCGTCCGCGTCCGGGCGCTGCTGGAACAGCGCTGCCCAGGTGCGCGGGCGCTTGCGGAACTGCACCCAATGCTCGGCGTCGAACCACTCCGGCCACAGCATCGAGCCCGGAACGCCGCCTTTTCCGTCGCCGATCGGCCGTCCGAGCGGGTCATCCGAGCGCTCGCACTCTGCGGGGATGTTCAGCACCTCCCACACGCGACCGTCGGTGCACATAACCGGCCCGGAGCGGCCGTCGTAGCCGCGACCGAGCAGCTTGCCGGCGACGTCCTCGTGCGACCAGCGGGTTTGCACCAAGATCACGAATCCGCCGGGGATCAGGCGCGTCATCAGGTCGTCCGACCACGCGTCCCACGTCGCGCGGCGGATCGCTTCGGAGTCCGCGGCTTCGCGGCCCTTGATCGGGTCGTCGCAAATGACGCCGTGCGCGCGGTTGCCGGTGATGCCCGCGAGCAGACCGCCGGACATGTACTCCGAGCCGTTCGTCAGCGACCACATTTCCTTCGCCGACGTGTCCTTCGACAGCGCCGTTCCGAAGCAGCCGCGCACGAGCGCCTGCCCGGCCACCTGGCGCGCTTTCGCGCCGTGCTTCGCCGCGAGCGGCGTGGCGTAGGACGCGAGGATGATGCGCCGGCGCGCGAAGCGGTGGATGTACCAGCTCGGCCCGACGACCGTGCAGTACGTCGATTTCGCCGCGCCCGGAGGCATGAGCACGATCAGCCGGCCGTACCGGCGCAGCATGGTCCGCTGCAGCGCCTCGCACAGCACGCGATGGTGGTGCGCCATCATCGAGCCAACCGGCTCGAACACGTTCCCCGGCGTCCACAGCTTCGGCGCCGCGGCCTCCTTCCAGACCGTCTTGCCGTCCGGCCCCTGCTCGGCCGTGTGCGCGCCCCACTCGTCCTCGAGGTCGAGGATTTCGTCGCCTTCCTGAGGCGCGCCTGGAATCTCGATGTTCTCCGCGAACCCGAGCAGCGAGCCCATCATGCGCTCGCGCTTGAGCAGCAGCTCGGCCGCCTGCGAGGTGGTCAGTTGAGCGGCAATGGCGCGTACCTCGGGCAGAACGTGACGCGGCCACCGGGCGCGAGCCGCGGCCAGATCGCGGCGGCGAACCAGCGACGGCCGGCCGGACCAAGGCGCCGGCGAACGATGATCCGGTCGAACGTGCCGCTCACGAGCTGGCCGATGCGAATGTGGTGGTGCGCGCGCGAGTCCCGGAAGCGCTGGTCGTGGATGACGAGGGTGCGTGGTTCCATGTGGAACGTCACCGGCCTCGGTCCCGCGCGTGGCTCCCGCAGGTTGTCGAACCTCACGGGCACACCCCGAACTCGCGATTGGCGGCTCGCCACACTACGCGCCCACCGAAGCCGATCGCCCACCGGATCAGCCCCAACGGCCTCTGCGGCGTGTAGATCGCCAGCGCCAGCGCGCGCCGCAGCTCCGTCCGCTGCTGTGCGCGCTGCCAGTCGGCGGCTTCGCGGCCGAGGCGGGTCATCCGCGCACCCGTCGCAGCAGAGTGCGCAGGCGTCGGTTGAACTCGTTGATCTGGTTGCTGAGGTAATCGGCCCTGCGCTCGAGCCAGTCGAGCTCGTCGAGCGGCCAACGGACCATGTTCAGGGCCGGGTCGGCGGGCACACCAGGCAGCGCGCTCCCGTAGCCCGCCGGCGCGAACGCCTTGTCGATCGTGGCCTGGTGGCGGGCGGCGACGCAGCCGGCGCACTGGCAGCGGTAGCCGTCGGTGCCGCCGCCGTGGCGGGCCGCGTCACGCTCCGCCGGCATCCGTGGCGCTGGCTCCGGGCCGGTCTGCGCCGCGGGCGGCAGCTCGTAGTTGCTCGCCGTCTGGGGCTCCGGAGGCCGCGCCTCGAGCCCCGCATCGACCCGCCGCGACAGCTCGAGCGTCGCCGACCGCATCGTTGCCGGGTCCAGCGCGCATCCTAGCTCCGGGCTCCCGCCGCACGCTGCCCATCGCAGCACCGCCGCGTCCAGCGCCTGCCACCCCACCGCTCGCTCCACCATGTCACACCTCCAACTGGCGCCGTCTCGCGCCCGGTGGCGTGTTTTAACATCGTGTCTCGTGGTGTGTCTACACCCGCGCCCGCTGGCCGTCAGCCGTCCCGCGGCCCCTTGTACCCCTGGGAGGCCCCGCGTGCCCTACCCCACGCGCCACGGGTCCGCGGCTCGCCCGGTGTCCCAGCGCTCGGCGCGCGCTGACGGCCCGGGTCAGGGCGGTCCTCGAACGCGACCGGCTCGGCGAGCTCGCGCCAGGCCGATAGCCCAACGTTGCCCGCCGCGCCGTCGACCGGGCCAGCGAACGGGTCCACGGCGTCATCCTCGATCGGAGCCGTAGTGGCCCCGGTTTTAACATCTTGGTTTTGGGGGATGTTTTCCACTGCAGTGCGGTCGGGTACTTGATGCGTGCGCGCCAGGTCCGACCCGCTGCGCCCCTCCTCCCCCCCCACGAGCCGGGCATCGTCACCGGCCCGACCCGCAAGCGCGAGGCGTCGGAGCTCGGCCGTAGGCAGCAACAGCACCGCCTCATCGCCGAGCGCCCCGTCGCCAGCACCAGCAGCCGCGCGCCCGCTCGCTCCGAACCGGGAGGGGTCGAGTGCCGCCGAAGCCATGCCGCGCGCCTTGAGGCGCACAGCGGCCTTTGCGGCGGCCGGCTCCTGATCGACGACGCGCACGGCTTCCAGCGTGTACTCCTCAGCGCGGGCGGCCATGACGTCCGCGTACCGCGCAGCGAACCCCGGAACGTCGCGGCGCCATGCCTGCAGCGCGGACGGCGACGGCCAGCACTCCGGCGCTTCCAGCCACAACGAGCGAGGGGTCGCAGCGAGGTCGGCATCCAGCGCGTCCAGCAACGCACGCGCGCGGTCCCAAGTGAACGTATTCGGCGACGGGGCAGGGTGCGACGGGTCCAAGGCGACGGGCAGCATGGCGGGCTTCCTGCGCGGTCTGGTGGCCAGCGTACAACCGCTCCGGCCGCACTGCCAGTCGGCCCCGCTGACGGCCACCTGGTCGTCGTGCAGATTGCCCGATGTTCTCCATCCGTTCTGCTGAGCCCGAATTCAAACACCCGTTCGGAATTCAAACGTTTGTTCGTAGGAATAGGAACAGACTTGACATTATGAGGCCCTACGCACGCATACGCGCGTGCGCGCGCGAGGGGCTGATAATAACCTGTTCCTATTCCTATTCCACTCCGACATACCGCTCGTCGGTCGCAATTGACCGCTCGTCATTAGGAAGGTAGGAGAGTAGGAAATGCCAGTTAGGAACGTAGTAATGTCGGAACACGGTCGGGCAAGGCCGGATCAGGCAGACAGGAGCCGTGCAAAATGAATTATCCGACGCGAAACAAGCTGTGCGCGCTGGCGGACGCGAACAACATCGAAGTCTTCCATGTGTCCGGCGCTGAGGCGCGGGCAAACCGATTCGACGGCGCTGATTGCGCTTCGGCCGGCTGGTATTACTGGCAATGCTTCCCAGGCTGCCTTCCGGAAGGTGACGCGATGGGGCCGTTCCCGTCCGCGCTCGCCGCGCTTCGCGACGCATTCGATAACGACTATCTCGGCGACACGGAGGGTTGACGCCATGACGTACTTCGCCTCTCCAACCTTCGCGCTCGCGATCCAGTGGGCGCTCGAACGTGGCTACTACGTCGCGTTCGGCATCGGCACGCATCCGGACGGGCGCAAGGTGCGCATCGTTCGTGAGGAAGGCTTCTACTACGTTCGCGGGGTGACGCGATGAGCGCGCACACGCCGGGGCCGTGGGACGTGCACTACTGCGCGGCCGACACGCTGGAAATCCACCCGCTCGCAGACGAGGACGGCGATACCGTGATTGCGGACATCTGCCCGCAGGACTGCCGCGAGCCGGTTACGGACGCTGCGACACGCGGCGCCAACGCCAGCCTGATCGCCGCCGCGCCCGAGCTGCTAGCGGCGCTGCGGTCGGCACGGGCATGGGTGGCGCAGTACGCGGAGCTGCGCGGGCATGAGGCGGCGAGCGCGTCAATGCTGCGCGTCATCGACCCCGCCATCGCCAAGGCGGGGGCGCCGCTGTGAGCGCGCGCGACGTGACACAGCGCGCTGAATTGGCGCCCGCTGCGGATATGTTCCGCCGCGCGTTCCACTGGTCGCGCAGGCACGCGGAGCGAGCGCAGTACGCGCTTCGCATCTACGGCGACCACGGGCCGCAAATCTCCGGCGTGATCCGCGACCATTTCCCGGACGCGATCAAGGACGAATTGCGCGAATACTGCACCGTGATGAATGCGTGCGCCGATGCCGCGTGGAAGGCTCGGCCGCCGCGCGTTCGCCAATCCACCATGCGCGCCCTTCGGGACGCGATCCGCGCCGAGGTAGGCGCAGGCTTTTACCTGTGAGGACAGCCATGAAAGACAACAAATACCGCGTCACCTACCGCGAGGGCGCCGAGCATTCCGCGCGCCCGTGGCACTGCATCGCGCCTGACGGCTCGCTCGTGGGCGCCTACGCGACGGAGGAACGCGCCGAGCGTGAGAGGTACGCGCGGGAGATACGCGCGGCGGGTATCGCTCGGCGCGCGCGGGAAGCGGCAGCGCGAGGGAGCCAGCCATGATCGACGCACGCAAGCCGATTGCGCTTTTCACCGCACGCGGCCAGCGCGAATGGCTGGACCGCGCAGAGGCCGCGCGAGTCCTGCGCGACATGCGCCGCCGTCGCATCGTGGCTCGCATCGATCGATCCGGCCCGCGACGCTGCTATGTACTCGCAGTGCGCGAGCCAGCCAGCCTGACCACGAGCCGCTAACCCGCCAACCTGGCGCCCGCAGTGACCCATAACGCGCCGATTGGCGCATGAGGAGCCGACACAGTGAGCAACCAAATTCTCCGCGCTGAAATGGCGCACGCGATTCGTGGTGTTTATGGCCGAATGTTCAACGTGATCGGCGAGCCTGGCGCGTCCGTTGTGCGCAATCAGAAATGGCTTTCCGAGTCGCGACCGATCGCCGGCTACGGCAAAGGCGCGCAGCTGTCCGTTGAAATGCGGTTCGACGACGAGTGTCGCAACGGACACAACACGTTCGCCATCACGGCGGAAGTGCGCGTGCCGAACCGGCGCGATATCGAAGCGGGCGGATGCCTGCACGACGATATCGCGCGCGTCTTTCCGGAGCTGGCGCCATTGATCCGCTGGCACCTCACGAGCACAGATGGCCCGATGCACTACGAAGCGAATACGGTGTACTTCGCGGGCGACCGCGACCACAACGGAATGCGCGCAGGCGAAGTGCGGCAAATCCGCAATGGCCGCACCGGCCAGCCGTGCTGGATTCTGGAAGCGACCGCGACGCTGCCGCGGTACGTGGACTCGGAGGCGCGCCCGGAGGAAACCGCGACGCTTCGCTATGTCCCGTGGACGAGCACCGGCGA
>ERZ650309.268-NODE-268-length-26247-cov-5.913523_pt1 | contig 26247 bp, 29 predicted proteins | sample MGYA00376245_ERZ650309 | MGnify/ENA primary metagenome ERZ650309 (study PRJEB26733, sample SAMN07839294) | wastewater metagenome | biome: urban; feature: wastewater treatment plant; material: waste water | place: USA: North Carolina | collected 2016-04-26 ...
GGCGACTCGGCCATAGGTGTCGATCAGTGGCCCGGAGGCCGGCGCCGGACCGGCGGGCTGCAGCGCAGCGGGCATGCCCAGGGACGTCAGCGTCATCTGGACCAGGCTTGCCTCGGGTCGGCCTGATCGACCGGCACGATCTCCTTGCCGAGCGGCATCAGCGAAACCGGGATCATCTTGAGGTTGGCCAGTGCCAGCGGGATGCCCACGATGGTGATCGCTTGCGCGATGGCGGTGGTGATGTGCGCGATGACCAGCCAGACACCGCACAGCACGATCCAGATGATGTTGCCGATCAGCGCACCCGGTCGGGGACCGGGCTTATCGACGACGGTCTGGCCGAAGGGCCACAGTGCGTACACGCCGATCCTCGCCGCTGCCACGCCGAACGGAATGGTGACGATGAGGATGAAGCAGATCAGTGCCGCAAGGAAATAGCCAAGCGCCAGCCACAGGCCGCCGAAAACCAGCCAGATGATGTTCAGAATCAGGCGCATGTCACCTCCTTGAAAAAGAACCTTCAGCCTACTCAGTAATGGGGATGCTGCCGCCCGAGGCGGCCGAGTAGGATCACCTCAAACGCGTCCTGCACATGCGGGACGCTTCCTTATGTGACCAGATGTGTAGAACGAGCAGGTGAGACCAGTGCCGACCGGCCGGGTTAAGTGGTATGACACCGAGAAGGGCTTCGGCTTCCTTTCGCAGGAAGAGGGCGAGGACGTCTACGTGCGTTCTTCGGCGTTGCCCGAAGGGATCGAAGGCCTCAAGGCGGGCCAACGCGTCGAGTTCGGCGTTGCCGCCGGCCGTCGTGGCCCACAAGCGTTGAGCCTCAAGCTGATCGACCCGCCGCCGAGTCTGTCGCGGACCCGTCGGGAGTCCTCGGCTCCCGAGCACAAGCACACGCCGGACGAGCTGCACGGCATGGTCTCGGACATGATCACGCTCCTTGAGGACGCGGTTCAGTCAGAGCTGCGTCGCGGTCGTTACCCCGACCGCAAGACCGCGCGCAAGGTGTCCGAGGTGGTCAAGGCCGTCGCGCGCGAGCTCGACGCCTGACACTCGCTGCGTAGTACAGCGCGAATCACCTAGTCCCAGTTGGTCCGCACCGACCATTCGGCATGCGGGACGGGGGCTTCGTTGCCGTCGGTGTCCCGCACCAGCGTCATCAGCTGCACGGCGATGCCGAGCAGTCGGCCATGGTGCGGGTCAAGGGTCGGAATGGTGACGGTCAGCCGCGTATTGGGCCGGAACTGCGCCACCTGGGTAGCCGGTGAGTCCTCGTACGCCAGTAGCAGGACCCACGGGGCCCGGCCGATCTGCTCGGGAACCGAAAGCTGCACCGGCTGACGGCGATTCACCGCCAGCTCGCCCGAGACCGCTGGGGTGTAGCACGTGTCGAGGTTGAGCACCGGGCAGTAGCGGTACGGTCCGACGCGCGTCAGCTGGCCGTTGCTGTACGCACTGATCTCCGGGTACTCGGGACCGTGGTTACGGTTCAACCACCACACCAGAACACCGGTGCCCGTCGTCGCCACCAACGCGACGGCGACGAGCATCGCCACAATTCGTTTCATACCCATCCTGCAGTCGGTCGGTCAGGGCGCAGGCGCGAAGTTCCGCCTTGGCCCTTCTGGTTCGGCGAACACCGGACGGTTTCCGCCCAGGCCCGGGATCAGCGAGCCGCCGTTGTAGCTCACCAGGGTCTGCGCGAGACCCGGGATGAGGACCGCGGTGACAGCGGTGAAGCCTATCCACAAGTCGGTGTAGATCAGCACGCCGATGGCGCCGCCGATCACCCAGGCCAACTGCAGCAAGGATTCCGAACGCCCGAACGCCGACGCGCGGGATTCCTCGGGCAGGTCGTCTTGCAGCGAGGCGTCCAGCGATGCCTTGCAGATGGCACTGGCCGCCGAGGTGATCAGTGCGGTAATCGCAGCCACCACGAGGTTGCCCGCGATGGCAGCGGCCAGCGCTGCAGCGGTCACGATCACCGTGGTCCTGACCACCAACTGCGCCGGATGCCCCAACTTGATCCGGGCGCTGGCCATGTTGCCGCCGAACGTGCCGATACCCGCTGCCGCGCCGATCAGGCCGAGGATCTTCAGCTGGTCCCAGGCGCCGGCGTCGTGTGACTTGGCCACGAACGCCGGATACAGGAACAGGAAACCGACCAGAACCTTCATGGTGCAGTTGCCCCACAGTGAGGTGATGATGTTGCGGCCCAACGGTTGTCGGGGCGACTTGGCGTCAGGATGACGGCGCAGTTCTTCGGTCGGGGCGTGGTAGGACAGCGTCGCGGGCACCTCGCCCTCGGTCACCTCCACCCACTTGGGGATCCGCATGGACAGCGCCGCGCCGACCACCGTCACTGCCAGCACGACGTACAGCGCGCCGGGAAAGTGGATGAGCCCGAACAGGTACTCCGCTGCCGCCGCGATGCCGCCGCCCAACGTGGTGCCGCCCAACAAACCGAACGTGGTCAGCCGTGAGTTGACCCGCACTAGGTCGATGGTCGGTGGCAGCACCCGGGGCGTCATGGCGCTACGGAGCACGCTGAAGGACTTGGACAGCACCATCATTCCGAGGGCGCACGGGTAGAGGATCCACGGTGGGTAACTGCCGGTCGCGCCGTCGAAGTTGGCGATCAACACCAGCGCCAGCACCGTCCGCAGGGCGAATGAGCCCGCCAGCGCGACCCGGCGACCGTGCTGGAGCTTGTCCAGCGCCGGCCCGATCAGGGGCGCGATGACCGCGAACGGAGCGATGGTGATCAGCAGGTACAGGGCGACCTTGCTCTTGGATTCCCCCGAGGCGGCGGCGAAGAACAGTGTGTTGGCCAGTGCGATACCCATCGCCGCGTCGATGGCGTTGTTGGCCACCACCGGCCACGTCAGGGCCGTCAGACCGGACTTGTCGGCGCCGTCGGCGGTGGCCGCACGCTGGACGAAGTCGTACATCTTCGAGCCCATTTCGCGGCTGCGCTGGGCGGCTGCGCGGGTGACTGTGATCTTCTCGTCGCGGCCGGGGCCACCGGTGCCCCGTCGTTCTTGGCGTGGCCCGAAGTGCTGGGTGCGGCCGGAGCGGTCATCGAGAGGTGGCAGCCAGCGGTTGGAGCTTGACGGCGGCCGACGGGACGACCGGTGGAAGTCGGGGTCGCTCGGGTAATTGGCCATGCCCGGGTGCTCGTCGTGGTTGCCGCCGGGCGGGCGCGGTGGGTAGTAGCGCGGGTCCCCGGTCATGCAGACGATTGTTCCCCATCGCACTGACACGGGCCTGCAGGTGGGCGGTGTGGCTATGTCGGTAGGGGGTCAGGCAGTATTGACCGCGATGGACACGCCCACTGAGACAGAGTCGACCGTTGTTTCAGCGCCCGAACCGACCGCTGAGACTGCGCCGTCCGCTCCTGACGTCACTGCTCTACTGACGGCCGCTGCCGAGCAGGCACGCGCCGCGATCGTCGAGTTCAGTGGCGACGGCGTCGTCGGTGAGTACCTCGGTGCCACGGTCGACGACTCGGCGGCCGCCACCCATCGCTTCCTGGCCGTGATGCCCGGTTACCAGGGCTGGCAGTGGGCGGTGGTCATCGCCGCGCACCCGGGCGCGGAGCATTCGACCATCAGTGAAGTCGTCTTGATCCCGGGCCCGACGGCCCTGCTCGCCCCGCAGTGGGTGCCCTGGCAAGAGCGTGTCCAGCCGGGTGACCTGGGCCCTGGTGACCTGCTCGCACCTCCTGCCGACGACCCGCGGACGGTGCCCGGCTATCTGGCCTCGGGTGACGACGAGGTCGACGAGGTCGCAGGCGAGATCGGTTTTGGACGCAAGCAGGTACTCAGCGAGTGGGGTCGGGCCGATGCCGCCCAGCGCTGGTTCGACGGCGATCACGGCCCCGGGTCTGCCATGGCCCGGTCGACGCGACGCGTGTGCCGGGACTGCGCCTTCTACATCCCGCTGTCGGGGGCGCTGCGCAGCGTGTTCGGTGTCTGCGCCAACGAGATGGCCTCCGACGGGCGCGTGGTCGCCTCCGAGTACGGCTGCGGCGCCCACTCGGACACCCCGCCGCCGGCCCCCATCGGTTCCCCGATGTATGAGCCGTACGACGACGGCGTCCTGGATCTGGGTTAGTTCTCCGCTGCGGTCTTGATCCGGCCGAGCGAGGTCTGCATGCCGGCGACGAGTTCCTTCTCGAAGTTCGGCACGCCGCCCATGAACTTGTCGACGAGCATGCCGGGGATCGGCTTGACTCCGTTCTCTGCGTGCCGGCTCAAGGTCACTTTGGTGCCCTCGCCTGCGGGCTCGAGGTCGTAGGTCCATTCGGTGCCGTTGTCATTGTTCGTGAACGAGAACTTGCGGTTGGGGTCGAGCGCGGTGATGGTCGACCTGGTCGGCCAGAACATCAGGCCCCGGCGGTTCAGGTTGTAGGTCTTCGTGCCGACCTGCACCGGTCCGAACGCCTTCATCACCCGACACTGCGGGCTCCATCGGGGCATGTTCTTGGGGTCGGAGATCAACGTCCACACCTTCGCCACCGGCGCGTTGATCGTGATGTCGGTCTGCAACAGGGGCGCTTCGCCAGCCAATGGAGTATCTCCTGCTCGTTCAGTGATCGGGGGAGTCGGTGATGAGGCCACGCTGCGCGCCACGGGAGCCGCGCCGTGCCGCGCGTCGTTGCCACAGGAATATCGATGTACCCAGGACACCCACGCCGAGGCCGGCCACCGTCACCGGCCGCCAGTCGTGAAGTGCGGGGACCGTGAAGGCCAGAACCAACGCCACCAGCCATCCCACGGCGATGGCGATGATCACCGGGCTCGGGTCCAGCAGCCGCGCGGGCAGCGCCGGCGGTACAGGTTCGGCCGGTAGCGGGGGCGTCGGGGTGGCCATCATGGCTAAACCTAGCGGATCGGTCGGTACGCTAACTCGTCGTGACTGACGTCGACGAGCGCCTGGCCAATGATCTGTCGTTGGCCGTCATGCGACTGGCGCGCCAGCTGCGCTTCCGCCGTCCCGATTCCCCGGTGTCGTTGACGCAGTTGTCCGCGCTGGCGACGTTGGCGAAAGAGGGCCCGATGACGCCGGGTGCGTTGGCGATCCGGGAACGCGTGCGGCCGCCGTCGATGACGCGGGTGATCGCGTCGTTGGTCGATCTGGGTCTGGTCGAGCGCAGTGACCACCCCGACGACGGTCGGCAGGTGTTGGTGTCGGTGTCACGCGCCGGCAGTGAGTTGTTCGAGGCCGAGAAGTCGGCCAGTCGGGAATGGCTGCAGCAGCGCCTCGACCAGTTGACGGCGCAGGAGCGTCAGACGCTGCTGTCGGCTGCGGATCTGATGTTCGCCATCATCGAAGAGAGCCCGTGACTGCCCTGGTTGTCGACGTCGACGACCCGGCGGATCCGCGGCTCGACGATTTCCGCGATCTCAACAGCGTCGACCGCAGGCCCGATCTGCCGTCGGGCAAGGGGTTGGTGATCGCCGAGGGCGTGCTCGTCGCGCAGCGGATGCTGGCCTCCCGGTTCACGCCGCGGGCGTTCCTCGGCACGGATCGTCGTCTCACCGAGTTGTCTGACGACCTGGTGGCCAGCGAGGCGCCGTATTACCGGGCGTCGGCGGAGGTGATGGCCGAGGTGGTGGGGTTCCATCTCAATCGCGGTGTGCTGGCTTCGGCGTCGCGGGCTCCGGAGTTGTCGGTGGCCGAGGTACTGGACGGTGCGCGCACGGTCGCGGTGCTCGAAGGTGTCAATGACCACGAGAATCTGGGATCGATCTTTCGCAACGCCGCCGGGCTCAGTGTCGACGCGGTCGTGTTCGGCGCCGGGTGCGCCGATCCGCTGTACCGACGGGCGGTCCGGGTCTCCATGGGCCACGCCCTGCTGGTGCCCTATGCGCGCGCGTCATCATGGCCGGGTGATCTGAAAGTGTTGCAGGACAACAATTTTCGACTGATAGCCATGACGCCTGGTGCGGGTTCGGTCCCGTTGGCGCAGGCGGTCGGGGAATTCTCGGACGACAAGGTCGCGGTGCTCGTCGGTGCCGAGGGTCCGGGCCTGACCGAACACACCATGCGGGCCTGCGACGTGCGGGCGCGCATCCCGATGTCACGCGGCACCGACTCGCTGAACGTGGCGACGGCTGCTGCGCTCGCGTTCTACGAGCGCGCCAGGCTGGCAGGCTAGATTGGCTCGCGTGACGCAGCCCCGGACACCGTGGGCCACGGGACTCACCGTGGCTGCGTTCGTCGCCACCGTGATCGCGGTCGGCATCGTCGTGCTGAGCCTGGGGCTGACGCGCGTGAATCCGCTGCTGGCCGTCACGCTCAATGTGATCGCCGTCGGTGGATTGGCGCCGACGGTGTGGACCTGGCGAAATCGGCCGGTGTGGCGCTGGTTCGTGTTGGGTAGCGGGGTGGGCGTCGCGATCGGTTGGATCGTGACGCCGGTGCTGGCGTTCGCGCAGTAGGCGGCGTCAGCCCTGAGCGCTCGACGAGCGCACGCCCAGCAGGACGTCTTCCCAGCCGGGAACCTCTGCCTTGCGCTTACGTGGACGCGGCTTAGGTGCCGGGGCCGGGGCGGGCTCGGGCGCGACTTCTGCGACGGGCTCGACCACCGGCTCGACGATGATCACCGGTTCCACCTCGACGGCCGGCGCCGGCTGGGGTGCCGGGACCGGCTCAGGTGCTGGTGCTGGTGCTGGTGCCGGCGCAGCGGCTACCGGTGCAGGCTCTTCGAAGACCAACTGCGCGACCGGGGCCACCGAGCGCAACGCCGGACGGGTGTAGTTCGGGTCGATCAGTTCAGCCGCCGCGTCGTCGAATGCCGTGGCAGTGCCGCCGTGGGATCCGGGCGCGAAGCGGAAATGTGCGACGTTGTCCGAACGTCCCGCCTTCCAGGCCAGCTGCACTGTCCAGCGGCTGTCCTCGTTGCGCCAGGCGTCCCACGAGGTGCTGTCGGGGTCGAGACCGCGGGCGATCAGCGCGCCGGTGACGGTTTCGAGCAAGGTCAGCACCGACGGGCCGTCCGCCAGGATCGGGTGCGCCGCGGTGGCCAGTTCGGCGGCCCGTGAACGCTCCAGCAGAACCGGGTGCGCGAAGCGCATCACGCGGGCCGGATCCACCCCGGCTGCGGCGGCAAGCTGCTCGACCGAGGCACCCGCGCGGATGCGGGCCTGAATCTCCCGGGGACGCAGCGACGTCGGGGTAGGAGCCTCGACCTCGATCTGGGTCTGGTTGCTCACCGCCCGGTCACCACGGGTTGCGGCCTTGAGTCGTTCGTCGACGCGCAAGGCGAATTTCTCTGCGGCGTCGCCGGTTTCGCAGATGATTCGCTTGCCGTCGGCGTCGAGTCCGACGACCTTGAGTTCCCTCATTGGTGACCTCCTGGGACGCGGCTTAACGGCTCACCCTACTTCGTTATCGGCCCGTAACCGTGCTGACACTCCGCGCGTGGAAGGTTCGGTCAGATATTTTCGACGACCCAATCAACGCACGCCGTCAGGGCGCTGACGTCATCCGGGTCGACGGCCGGGAACATCGCCACGCGCAGCTGGTTGCGGCCCAGCTTGCGGTATGGCTCGGTGTCGACGATTCCGTTGGCGCGCAACACCTTTGCCACCGCGGCAGCGTCCACGTCGTCATTGAAGTCGATGGTGCCGACGACCTGTGACCGCAGCGCCGGGTCGGCGACGAACGGGGTGGTGAACGACGATGCCTCGGCCCACGAGTACAGCCGCTGCGACGAGTCGGCGGTGCGCTTGACGGCCCAGTCCAGGCCGCCGTTGCCGTTCAGCCAATCCAGTTGCTCGGCGAGCAGGATCAGGGTCGCGATGGCGGGGGTGTTGTAGGTCTGGTTCTTGAGGCTGTTCTCCACGGCGATGGGCAGCGACAGGAAGTCGGGCACCCAGCGATCGGTGGCGGCAATGGCCTCGATGCGCGCGAGCGCGGCGGGGCTCATGATGGCCAGCCACAGGCCGCCGTCGGAGGCGAAGTTTTTCTGGGGTGCGAAGTAGTAGGCATCGGTGTCGGCGATGTCGACGGGCAGGCCACCGGCTGCCGAGGTGGCATCGATCAGCACCAGCGCGTCGCCGGCGGGGCGGGAGATCGGCACCGCGACGCCGGTCGAGGTCTCGTTGTGGGCCCAGGCCACCACGTCGACGCCGGGGTCGGACTGCACGGCCGGAGCGCTACCCGCGTCGGCCTTGATGATGATCGGGTCGCCGACGAACGGGTTCTTGGCGACGCACGAGGCGAACTTGCTGCTGAACTCGCCGTAGGTCAGGTGCAGAGACCGCTTGTCGACGAGGCCGAACGCGGCGGCATCCCAGAACGCGGTCGAGCCGCCGTTGCCGAGGATGACCTCGTAGCCGTCGGGCACGTTGAACAGGGCTTTGATGCCGTCGCGGACGCGTCCGACCAGGTTCTTGACCGGTGCCTGGCGGTGCGAGGTGCCGAACAGGGCGCCGGCGTTGGCCAGCGCGGTCAGCTGCTCGGGGCGGACTTTGGACGGGCCGCAGCCGAAACGTCCATCGGCGGGCTTGATGTCGGCGGGGATGATGAGCTCAGCCATGCAGCACAGCCTAGTTGCGTGCCCTGGTGGGTTGTTTGGGGAGGTCCGGCCAGGTAGAGCGACCCAGCTCGGCTGGAACGTGATGCGCGTCACTATGGAATGGCGGTGTGAGGCCCGCAGGGCTATTTTTTAGGTGATACCTGCGGTACCGTTCGACACCAGATAGTCAAATGTAAAGCTAGGCATCAAGGCCCTGGGAGGCTCGAAATGGCTCGTACCCGCATGATCCGTCGCTGGCGCCGGAACATGGACGTGCTCGATGACAACGCGTATGTAGAGAAGCTCGCCACACTGTCCGAGGGGTCGGTCCGGCGCAACTTCAATCCCTACGTCGACATCGCATGGGACTCTCCGGAATTCGCCGTGGTGCCGGGCGACACCCGCTGGATCCTGCCGGCGACCGATCCGCTTGGTGGCCACCCCTGGTACCAGGCTCAGTCCCAGGAGCGGCAGATCGAGATCGGCATCTGGCGTCAGGCCAACGTCGCCAAGGTCGGCCTGCACTTCGAGAACATCCTGATCCGCGGCCTGATGGAGTACGCCTTCTGGGTTCCCAACGGATCACCGGAGTTCCGGTACTGCACCCATGAGGCCATCGAAGAGGGCAACCACACCCTGATGTTCCAGGAGATGGTCAACCACATGGGGGTTGACGTTCCGGGTATGCCGCGTCTGCTCAAGTGGCTGCAGCCGCTGATCCCGCTGGCGGCCGGCCCGGCCCCCATCCCGTTCTTCTTCGGCGTGCTCGCCGGCGAGGAGCCCATCGACCACACCCAGAAGAACATCCTGCGCGAGGGCAGCGAGCTGCACCCGATCATGGAGCGGGTCATGGCCATCCACGTGGCCGAGGAGGCCCGGCACATCTCGTTCGCCCACGAGTACCTGCACAAGCGCGTTCCCGAGCTGAGCCGCTGGAAGAAGTTCTGGCTGTCGCTGTTCGTGCCGCTGACCATGCGGATCCTGTGCTCGGCCATCATCGTGCCGCCGCGGGTGTTCTGGAAGACCTTCGACATCCCGCGTTCGGTCCGCGACGAGCTGTTCTTCGATGCACCCGAATCACGAATGTTCTTGCGCAACATGTTCTCTGACGTCCGGATGCTGGCCTACGACACGGGCCTGATGAATCCGCTGGCCAAGATCATGTGGAAGATCTGCAAGATCGACGGCCCGCCGAGCCGGTACCGCAGCGAGCCGCAGCGCCAGCACGTCGTGGTCGCCGCCTGATTCTTTCGAAAGACAAAGGACGCACGACGTGCCCCATGTGATCACCCAGTCGTGCTGTAGCGATGGTTCATGCGTCTTCGCATGCCCGGTGAACTGTATTCACCCGTCCCCGGATGAGCCCGGTTTCGCTACCGCCGAAATGCTGTTCATCGATCCCGCCGCCTGTGTGGACTGTGGCGCTTGCGTCACCGCCTGCCCGGTCGGTGCGATCAAGCCCGACACCAAGCTGACCGAAGCGCAGCTGCCGTTCATCGAACTCAACGCGTCCTTCTACCCGAAGTACGAAGGCAAGCTCCCGCCGACGTCCAAGTTGGCTCCGGTGCCCGACGCCCCGGCGGTCGACCGGCGACCGCACGGTCCGCTGCGGGTCGCCATCGTCGGCTCCGGGCCGGCCGCCATGTATGCCGCTGACGAGTTGTTGACCCAGCGCGGGGTCCGGGTGAACGTCTTCGAGAAGCTGCCGACGCCGTACGGGCTGGTGCGTGCCGGGGTCGCTCCCGACCACCAGAACACCAAGGGGGTGACGCGGCTGTTCGACCGGATCACGCAGCGTCGTGGCTTCGGCTTCTACCTCAACGTCGAGGTGGGACGGGACATCACGCACGCCGAGTTGTTGGAGCATCATCACGCGGTGCTGTATGCGGTGGGCGCACCGAACGACAAGCGGCTCGATGTCGAGGGCATGGATCTGCCGGGCACCGGAACCGCGACCGAGGTGGTCGCCTGGTACAACGGGCATCCCGAGTTTTCGCATCTGCCAGTGGATCTGAGCCATCAGCGGGCGGTGATCATCGGTAACGGCAACGTCGCGCTGGATGTGGCCCGGATTCTGGTCACCGATCCAGATGCGTTGGCGCGCACCGATATTTCCGACCATGCCCTTGCCGCCCTGCGGGACTCGAAGGTCCAGGAGGTGGTCATCGTGGCCCGCCGCGGTCCGCTCCACTCGGCGTTCACGCTGCCGGAATTGATCGGCCTGACCTCGACGTGTGAGGTGGTGCTCGACGCGGCCGACCATGAGCAGGTGCTCCGCGATCTGGAAGTTGTCTCGGATGCGTTGACGCGCAACAAGCTCGAGATCCTCGCCAAGCTCGGCGACGGCTCGGCGGTCACCGGCCCGCGGATCCGACTGGCCTACCAGCTCACCCCGACTCGGGTGCTCGGTACCGACAAGGTCGCCGGAATCGAGTTCACCGTGACCGGTACCGATGAGGTGCGTGAGTTGGCTGCCGGCCTGGTGCTGACGTCGATCGGCTATCACGGCAAGGCTATCGGCGATCTCCCGTTCGACGACGCGGCCGGCGTGGTGCCGAATGACGAAGGACGCGTCATCGATCCGGCCACCGGTAAACCGGTGCGGGGCAGCTACGTCGCGGGCTGGATCAAGCGCGGTCCGACGGGCTTCATCGGCACCAACAAGTCCTGTGCCGCGCACACGGTCGATCGACTGGTCGCCGACTACAACGCCAGCCGCCTCGGTGAGCCGAGCGCGAAAGTCGGTGCACTGCAAGAACTCATCCGTACCCGTCGACCTGACGTGGTGGACTCGGCCGGGTGGCGTGCCATCGATTCGGCCGAGATCGCGCGCGGTGGAGCCGACCGGCCGCGCGACAAGTTCATCGACGTCGCCGACATGGTGGCAGTCGCGGCCGCTGCACCGAAGCCGTCGCTTCGTCAGCGTCTGCTCGCGTCCTTCTCGTGATGTGTGCACGATCTTCCGTGAGCAACACGGAAGATCGTGCCCAAAACCCCACAGTGCTTACTGCGCGGCCATGGCCTCCATGGCCGCGGCGATCTCTTCCGGGCTGACCTCGCGCACGGTCTGAGCCAGCGACCAGCGGTGCCCGAACGGGTCCTCGACCTGGCTGTAGCGGTCGCCCCAGAACATGTCGGACGGGGCCATGACCTCTGTGGCGCCGGCGTCGATGGCGCGCTGGAACGCCGCGTCCACGTCGGGCACCTGCAGGTGGATCGTGACGGGGGTGCCACCGAAGGCCTTCGGGGTCTGGGACTTGCCGCCACAGGTCTCCGGGAAGTCATCATTGAGGTAGAGGTTCGAGCCGTTGACGGTCAGCGCGGCGTGCATCAGCTTGCCGTCGGGCCCGGGCACCCGACCCAACTCGGTTGCGCCAAAAGCCTTGACATAGAAGTCGATTGCGGCAGCACCGTCACCGACGACGAGGTGCGGCGCGAGGAATGTGAGGGACTCAGTCATGGTGTTCTCCTGATGGGTGGAAGGGGCACTGGTACTGACTGCCCGCGACCGTACTACTCATCGGTGACAACTTGCTGAAACGCCAGGTGGCCATCACAACCCGAGAAAACGCTTGCCCAATTCGTCGGCGGGCAGCGGTTGGTCGTACAGATAGCCCTGCGCCAGATCGCACCCGAAGGACCGCAGTAGGTCCTCCTGCGACTGGGTCTCGACGCCCTCGGCGGCGACCGTCAGCCCCAGGGATCTCCCCAGCCCGACGATGGCCTGGACGACGACGGTGTCGTCGCGATTCGTGCCGAGCCCGGCGATGAAACTCCGGTCGATCTTGAGGCCGTCGAACGGGAACTTCCGCAGGTGCGACAAGCTCGCCCAGCCGGTGCCGAAGTCGTCGAGTTTGAGTTGCGCGCCGGCTTCCTTGAGCGCGTAGATGTTGTGACGGGTGGTGGCGCTACCGCGGATCAGTGTCGACTCGGTGATCTCCAGGTCGAGCTCGCCCGGCCCCAGACCGTACTGCGCCATGACGGCCGCGCAGATGCCGGCGAAATTGGGCGACTCGAGTTGGCGGGCTGAGACATTGACACCGATTCGGCGTATGGGCGCGCCTGCCGCCCGCCAGGAGCTCATCTGTTGGCAGGCCTGCCGGAGCACGACCTCGCCGAGCGGGATGATCAACCCGCTGTCTTCAGCGACCGGAATGAACTGGTCGGCACCGAGCAACTCACCGTCGGGCAATCGCAACCGGGCCAAGGATTCGCACGCGACCACCGAGCGGGTCTGTAGGGCGACGAGCGGTTGATAGAGGACGACCACGTCGTCGTTGTCCAGCGCCCGCCGAAGCGCCTGCAATGCCCCCAGATGGCCGCGGGCCTTGGCGCGCAACGGCTCGTCGTACACCTCGATTCGGTTGCGGCCGAGCTCCTTGGCCTGGTACATCGCCAGGTCGGCCTCCTGCATCACCATCTCGGGGTTGCGGGTGGGTGCCGGAAAGGCGATGCCGACCGAACATCCCAGCGCGACAACCTGTCCCGCTATCTCGATGGGCGCAGTGATGACGTCCTGCAACTGCTCGGCCACCGCGATGGCCTGTGCCGGGTCGACGACGTCGTTCATCAACACCACGAACTCGTCGCCACCGAGGCGGCCGACGCAGTCGCCGGGTCGTTGTGCGCGTTGCATCCGCTGGGCCACGACGATCAGGATCTGGTCGCCGATCGAGTGGCCGAGGGTGTCGTTGATGCCCTTGAACCAATCGAGATCGATGAACAGCACCCCGAGGCGGTCGTCTCGCTCGCTGACCGCGCGGGTCAACCGCTCCATGAACAGGACGCGGTTGGGCAGCCCGGTCAGCGGGTCGTGGGTGGCCTGATGCGCCAATTGGGCGGCCACCTTGATGCGGTCGGTCACGTCCCTGGCATTGGCGACGAAGCCCCGGACAGCCGGATTGTCGACGTGATTGGTCAGCGTCACCTCGAAGTGCCGCCACCCGCGTTCGGGGTGCTGCACGCGGTAGGTGAATCGCGCGCCTCGGTCGCCGCCCCTGATTTTTGCCGCAAGCTCGGCGAGGTTCCGTTTGTCGTCGGGGTGGATCAGGTCGACGACGTGGGTGCCGATCAGCTCTTCGGGGCGGCGACCGTACGCCTCGAAACATGCGGGGCTGATGAACTGGAAGATGCCGTCGTTGTCGTAGATCGCCAGCACGTCGGAGCTGTTCTCGACCAACGCGGCCAGTCTTCCGTGGGCGTTGATCACTGCCTGCTCGTTGCGCTTGTATTCGGTGAGATCCTCGATCTGCACGATGTGGTAGCGGTAGTTGCCGCGTTCGTCTTTTACTTGCGACACATGGACTTTCGCCGGCACGACAGTGCCGTCCAGGGCCACGTAGCGCTTCTCGAAGGACAGCAGGGACGGCGAGCGGCCTTTCACCAAATCGTTGAGGGCTTCGATGTTGCGGTCGAGATCGTCGGGATGGGTGACGTCGTGGAAGCGCCTGCCGACAAGGTCTCCGGGACTCGCCCGCAGGAGTTTGCAGAGGGCGGGGTTGGCGTAGAGCCAGGTGCCGTCCGAACCGACCAAGGCCTGACCGATCGGCGCCGACTCGACGCTCAGCCGGTACCGCTCCAGGAGTTCGGTTTGCTGATCGCGGCTCGGACTTTCATACTCCACGTTGTCGCCGCCCCTTCGTGTTTGTGGGACGTTTCCGCACGTAGAGGCAACTATATCCAGGTCACGGTCCGGAATGGGCCACTACGCGCGATGAGCGGATCGTGGCGGAGTCACAGCACAGAGAAGCCGTTCGGCAGCGGACCGCGCCCGGTCAGCGCTGGCAACGCCGACTCGGCCTGCCCGGTCTGCGCCGCGATCTGAGCTGCCAGCACCATGGCCGATTCCACGGCTTCCGCGGGCAGTGCCGCAGCAATCCCGGTGGCCCGCGAGATGTCCAGGCTGTGCACCACCAACTCGAAGACGCGGGTGCTCAGATAGTCGCTCAACCGGATGCCCAGGCCGCCGATCACACTGATCAGTGGGTCGCCTGCGTGGTTCAGTTCGGCGAGGACCGTTTCCACCAACCCGTTGATCTTCGCGACCGGGTCGCTGCCCAGGTCCCGTCCCGCGGTTCGCCCCCGCTCGACGATGTCCGGGTTGTTCGCCGCGTATCCGCGGACCTGCGCGTAGTAGTGCGCCGGGTCGGCGACGTCCTGGTGGTCGGCGGGGGACTGCAGGTAGGTGCTGACGGTGATCAGAGCGCGTGAGGTATGCCCGACCAACGCGCGTAGGTCCCACTCGCCGAGGCCCGGCCCGTCCCACCCGGACGGCGGCAAGGCCGCCACCAGTTCGGCGAAAGCCTTTGCTGCTGAGGCGAATACCGCGACCGAAGGAGCGGGCTGCGTGGGCATATATCAATTGTTCCACCGGATCGGTCGGCGTAGCGTCTGGGCCCATGACTGCCGACGACAGCAACCACCTGGCCCGGATGCGGGCCGAATACGGTTCCGTGGAGAAGGACGGCAGTGCCGATCTGGACGAGGGCTGGGTCGCGCGCGGCTGGGTTGCGCTGTTCGGCGATTGGCTCGCCGACGCCGAACGTGCCGGAGTGTCCGAACCGAACGCGATGGTGCTGGGAACCGTTGACCGGCACGGTCGTCCCGTCACCCGCACGGTGTTGTGCAAGTCCGCCGACGACGCCGGGATCTCGTTCTACACCAACTACGACTCCGACAAGGGCGAGCAACTTGCCGCGGCTCCGTACGCCTCGGCAACGTTCCCGTGGTACCTGCTGGGCCGTCAGATCCATGTCCGTGGCGCAGTGACCAAGGTGAGCGCCGAGGACACGCAGGCGTACTGGGCCAAGCGGCCGCGCGGATCGCAACTCGGGGCGTGGGCGTCGCATCAGTCGCGTGCCATCGCCTCCCGGGCGGTGCTCCTCGATCAGCTGGCCCAGGTGACCGCGCGGTTCTCGGACGTCGAGCACATTCCGGTGCCGCCGAACTGGGGCGGCTACCTGATCGCCCCGGACGTCGTCGAGTTCTGGCAGGGACGCGAAGACCGCGTGCACAACCGGATACGGGTGACGCCGGCGACCGGCCACGTCGAGCGGTTGCAGCCCTGACCGACCACTGCGCTCACGCCGTATGAAACATCTGCTCGCCGACACCACACCGCTGCGTACCCCGGACTTCCGGCGGCTCTGGTCGGCCAACGTCATCACGGTCATCGGGGCCAACCTGACCATCTTCGCCGTGCCGGTGCAGCTCTATGCACTCACGGGCAGCTCGGCGTACGTCGGGCTCTCCGGACTTTTCGCGGTGGTGCCGTTGATCGTCTTCGGCCTGTGGGGTGGCGCCTGGGCCGACGCCATGGACCGCCGGCTGTTGCTGATCATCGCGTCGGTCGGGCTGGCGGTGTCGTCGGTCCTGCTGTGGGTGCAGGCCGCCGCGTCGTGCCAGAACGTCTGGGTCGTGCTCGGCCTGTTGGCGCTGCAGCAGGCGTTCTATGCGATCAACTCGCCGACGCGCTCGGCTGCGATCCCGCGGATGGTGCCGGCCGAGCAGTTGGCGGCCGCCAACTCGCTGAACATGACCGTCACGCAGGCCGGCGCCATCATCGGCCCGTTGCTGGCCGGGGTGCTGTTGAAGTGGGTGGACCTGTCCACGCTCTATCTGATCGACGCGATCTGCTGTGTGGCACCGGTGTGGGTCACCGTCCGGCTGGCACCGATGCCACCGGAAAACGCGGCGACCGGCGGTTCCCGGTGGGGGCTGGCCGCGGTCCTGGACGGCTTCCGCTACCTGGCCGGTAATCGCGTCGTGCTCATGTCTTTTGTGGTCGACCTCATCGCGATGATCTTCGGGATGCCGCGGGCGCTGTTCCCCCAGATGGCCCATGAGAACTTCGGCGGCCCCGTCGAGGGCGGTACGGCGATGGCGTTGCTGTCGGCCGCGATGTCCGTGGGCGCGGTGGCCGGCGGGGTGCTCTCGGGCTGGTTGCCCCGGGTCGGGAGGCAGGGGCTGGCCGTGGTCGTCGCGATCGTGGTGTGGGGTGTGGCCATGGCCGGGTTCGGTCTGGCTGTCGGACACTCGATGGGATCCATGGGGGTCTGGTTGTGGATTGCGTTGGCGTTCTTGGCCATTGGTGGTGCCGCGGACATGGTGTCGGCAGTGTTCCGGTCGACGATCCTGCAGGAGGCGGCCTCTGACGAACTCCGGGGCCGGCTGCAGGGCGTGTTCACGGTCGTGGTCGCCGGTGGTCCGAGAATCGCCGACATGGTCCACGGTGCGGTCGCTGCGGCGGTCGGGACGACGGTGGCTGCGGCCGGCGGTGGTGTGCTGGTCGTCGTGGGTGTGCTGCTGTCTGCCGCGCTGGTTCCGGTCTTCACGCGCTACCGGCCGTAGGCGGTGGCATCGGTGGTTTCGGTCGCAACAAGCAACCCCCGCAAGCGCGCTGATGCGCCAGCGACTACCGTCTCTACACACGACAGTCTTGTCTTTGTCAACGACCGCCGAAGGGGTTCAAGTGGCCGACACCTCCAGTTCTGACGACTTCGCCAGCGTCCGGTATCCGGGGGGCGAGATCGATCTGAAGATCGCGCACGCGACCGAGGGCTCCGACGGGATCGAGTTGGGGCCGTTGCTGGCCAAGACCGGCTATACGACGTTCGACGGCGGGTTCGTCAACACCGCGTCGTGCAAGAGCGCGATCACCTACATCGACGGTGACGCCGGCATCCTGCGCTACCGGGGCTACCCGATCGACCAGCTGGCCGAGAAGTCGACGTTCATCGAGGTCAGCTACCTGCTCATCTACGGTGAGCTGCCGACGGCCGACCAACTGGCCGCCTTCACCAACCAGATCCAGCGGCACACGCTGCTGCACGAGGACCTCAAGCGGTTCTTCGACGGCTTCCCGCGCAACGCGCACCCGATGCCGGTGCTGTCGTCGGCCGCCAACGCACTGAGCGCTTACTACCAGGACTCGCTGGACCCCAAGGATCCCGAGCAGGTCGAGCTGTCGACCATCCGGCTGCTGGCCAAGCTGCCCACCATCGCGGCCTACGCCTACAAGAAGTCCGTCGGGCAGCCGTTCCTGTACCCGGACAACTCGCTGAACCTGGTCGAGAACTTCCTGCGCATGACGTTCGGCCTGCCGGCGGAGCCCTACGAGGTCGACCCCGAGATCGTCCGCGCGCTGGACATGCTGTTCATCCTGCATGCCGATCACGAGCAGAACTGCTCGACCTCGACCGTGCGTCTGGTCGGCTCGTCGCAGGCCAACCTGTTCACCTCGATCTCCGGCGGCATCAATGCGCTGTGGGGCCCGTTGCACGGCGGTGCCAACCAGGCCGTGCTGGAGATGCTGGAGAAGATCCGCAGCGAGCACGGCGACGTCCGTGACTTCGTCCGCAAGGTCAAGAACCGCGAAGATGGCGTCAAGCTCATGGGCTTCGGGCACCGCGTCTACAAGAACTACGACCCCCGCGCGCGCATCGTCAAAGAGCAGGCCGACAAGATCCTCGGCAAGATCGGCGGCGACGACGAGCTGCTGGACATCGCTAAGTCGCTGGAGGAGATCGCCCTCACCGACGACTTCTTCGTCGAGCGCAAGCTGTACCCGAACGTGGACTACTACACGGGCGTGATCTACCGGGCCATGGGCTTCCCGACCCGCATGTTCACCGTGCTGTTCGCCCTGGGCCGGCTCCCGGGCTGGATCGCGCACTGGCGCGAGATGAGTGCCGATCCGAGCACCAAGATCGGCCGCCCACGCCAGATCTACACCGGTTACACCGAGCGCAACTACCCATAGGACGCCCTGCGGGCGCTACCTCTCTTGGCCGCGAGCGTGCGTGTCTGTACCGGACACGCCGCTCGCGGTGTGCATTTTCAGCACTGTCGCGGCGCCCGAGCGTGCGCACACTGTCGTCAATGTCACCCGGGGCCGAGCTTGCCCCGACGATAGTTGTAGTTTCACAATAGTTGTGTGAACACAACCATCGATGCGTTGACGCCGCGCCGCAAGGTGATCATCTTGATCTCCTGCTGCCTGAGTCTGCTGATCGTGTCGATGGACTCCACCATCGTCAACGTCGCGATCCCGTCCATCCGCGCCGACTTCCACGCCTCACCCACCGACATGCAGTGGGTGGTCGACGTCTACACCCTCGTGCTGGCGTCCCTGCTGATGTTGTCGGGCGCCGCCGGTGATCGCTTCGGCCGCCGCCGCGTCTTCCAGATCGGGCTGACGGTGTTCGCCGCGGGGTCATTGTTGTGCAGCCTGGCGCCCACCATTGACACCCTCATCGCTGCCCGGCTGGTCCAGGGGATCGGCGGCTCGATGCTCAATCCTGTTGCGCTGTCGATCATTTCGCAGATCTTCACCGGCCGGGTGGAACGCGCCCGCGCGCTCGGCCTGTGGGGTGGCGTGGTGGGGATCTCGATGGCGCTCGGTCCGACCGTGGGCGGTCTGCTGATCCAGGCGGTCGGCTGGCGCTCGGTGTACTGGATCAACTTGCCGATCTGCTTGGCCGCGGTGATCCTGGCGGCCGTGTTCATCCCGGAGAGCAAGTCGTCGACCATGCGCGACCTCGACCCGGTCGGGCAGGGCCTCGCGGTGACGTTCCTGTTCACTCTGGTGTTCGCCCTCATCGAAGGCCCGGGCATGGGCTGGACCCACCCGCGCACGCTGGCGGTCGCCGCCATCGCCGTCGCTGCGTTCGTGGCTTTCCTCCGCTACGAACGGCAGCGGCACGACCCGTTCATCGATCTGCGCTTCTTCCGCAGTGTGCCGTTCGCTGCAGCCACCCTCACCGCGGTCATCGCGCTGACCGGCTGGGGAGCGTTCCTGTTCATGATGTCGTTCTATCTGCAGAGCGAACGGCACTTCTCGGCGATGCACACCGGCCTGATCTATTTGCCGATAGCCGTTGGCGCACTGGTCTTTTCGCCCTTGTCGGGCCGTATCGTCGGTCGCTACGGTGCCCGCCCGTCACTGGTGACGGCCGGTGTCCTGATGACCTTCGCCGCCGCCATGCTGACCACGTTGACCGCCACCACCCCGATCTGGCGGGTGCTGGTCATCTTCGCGGTGTACGGCATCGGCTTCGCCATGATGAACGCGCCGGTAACCAACGCCGCGGTCAGTGGGATGCCATTGGACCGGGCGGGAGCGGCCTCGGCGGTAACCTCGACCAGTCGACAGGTAGGGGTGAGTATCGGTGTGGCACTGTGCGGTTCGATTGCCGGTCCGGCGCTGGGTGGTTCCGGCGTGGACTTCGCCGCCCACGCGGCACCGTTGTGGTGGATGTGCGTGGGTATCGGCGTGGTGATCGCAGTACTCGGTGTGGTGTCGACGTCGCCGCGAGCGTTGCGGTCGGCGCAGCGCCTGACCCCGCTGATCGCCGGGAGTCCGGAGCCCGCCGGTGCCCGGTGATCCGCTGGCCGACCAGGTCTGGCAGACGATGGCCGCAGTCGTCTTCGAGCATCGCGACAGCTGGAAACGCACCGTCGTCGAACAGTCCGGGTTGCCCTTCAGTCGCGTGCGGGTACTGCGCAGGATCGCGATCCGCCCGATGACGGCCAAGCAGTTGGCTGAGGCCACTGCCATGGATGCGCCGGCCATCACGGTCGTGATCAACGATCTTGAAGAACGCGGTCTCGTTGTGCGAGAGACGGATCCGACGAACCGACGGTGCAAGTCTGTGTCGTTGACCGACACCGGCCGGGTCGTCATCGAGCGGATCAGCCGCGCCGACGACCCGGCGCCGGCGATCTTCTCCAAGCTCGACGCCGGTGATCTGGAGACCATGCGCGCGCTCCTGGACCGACTGCGCGCCGACTGACCGCTCCGACTGTGCGGTGGACTACGGTGACAACCGTGGCAAACGCAAAACCTGAGATCGAATTTCCCGACGGCCCCGCTCCCACCGAGCTGGTCATCGAAGACCTGATCGTCGGCGACGGAGCCGAGGCAGTGCCGGGCGGCAACGTGACCGTCCACTACGTCGGCGTCGAGTACGACACCGGAGACGAGTTCGACAGCTCCTGGAACCGTGGCGAGACCATCGAGTTCCCGCTGCGCGGACTGATCCAGGGCTGGCAGGACGGCATCCCCGGCATGCGCGTCGGTGGCCGCCGCAAGCTGGTCATCCCGCCGGCACAGGCCTACGGTCCGGCCGGATCCGGTCACCGTCTGGGCGGCAAGACCCTGATCTTCGTCATCGATCTGCTCGGCGTCCGCTGACCCGAGGTTGTGCCCGAATTGGACAACCCGCGATCGGATGAGGCGACGACCGGCGGGCGGTTGCGGCTGAGCCCGCGCCGCCGGCTGGTTGTCGCCGCGGTGGTTCTGCTGGTGTTGGGAACCATCGGCTGGGTGTCGTTCGGCACGGGAGACGACGACCACGTCGCGGCGCACGGCGGTGGGTCGTCGGCTCCGCCCGTCCCCACCACCATGGAGCTGACGACGCCCCCGACCGCGTCACTGCAGCTCTCGCTCAACCGTGACGGTGACGAGGTCACCCTGACCGGTGAGCTGCCCGACGAGGCCGCCCGGTCAGAGTTCGTCTCGACCGTGAAATCCCAATGGTCGGCGGCCAGGGTGATCGACAACGTCATGCTGTCGCCCGGTACCCGCGGCCCCGAGTTGGCCGGGCTGGGTGGGCTGTTGACCGCGGTCGCCGGTGTTCAGGATTTCGGTTTCGCCATCCACGGCGCGGACCTCACCCTCACCGGCACGGCGCCCGACATCGACTTCGCCTCACAGATCCAGTCGGTGGCAGCGTTGGCATTCCCGAGTCTGAAGCTGACCAACAATCTCCAGATTCCCGCGGTGGGTGCCCCGCCGATGGTGGTGCCGAATCAGGCGTCGCCGTCCAATGCACCCGTGCCGCCGCCGGCAGCGAACTGCCAAGTGCTGCAGGCCGATATCGCGAACCTGCTCCGCACGCCGATCAGCTTCACCACCGGCGGTGCCGAATTGGCCAGTGAATCAAGGCAATTGGTGGCCCAGGTGGCGGCCAAGATCAAGGCCTGCCCGGCCGCCGCCGTGACCGTTGTGGGCTATACCGACAACGTCGGCAGTGAGTCGCTGAACCAGCAGCTCAGTGCCGGGCGTGCGAAAGCTGTTGCCGACGTACTGGTTTCCGATGGTGTGTCCGCTGCGAAGGTATCGTCGCGCGGGGCGGGTTCGGCGAACCCGATCGCGAGCAACGACACCCCGGCCGGTCGCGCTCAGAACCGTCGCGTGGCGATCACGGTCAACTGACTACTGCGGCCCCGGTAGACGCAGTAGCAGTCGTGCGCCACCGAGGGGGCTGCTGTCCAGGGTTGCGGTGCCGCCGTGGATTTCGGCCTGTTGGGCGACCAGTGCCAACCCCAGGCCGGAGCCGGAATGCGAGGCCGTGGACCCGCGGCTGAAGCGGTCGAACACCCGCTCGCGTTCCTCCTCGGGCACCCCGACCCCGTTGTCGTCGATCACGATCTCCACGCCGGCCCGCGAACTGGCCGCCGACAGTTGCACTTTGGTGGCGCCACCGTGCTTGACCGCGTTGGTTATCGCGTTGTCCACCGAAAGTCGAAGGCCCGCAGGCAAACCCACGATGATGATGGTAGGTGCCGGGACCAACGTCACTTCCAGGTCGGCGTACACCCGCATGGCGTCGTGCGCTGCGCGGTCCAATAGGTCGGTGATGTTCACGGGAACATGGTCGTCGGAGGTCGACAGCTCGCCTTGAGCCAGTCGTTCCAGCGCCCACAGGGTCGTCTCGATCCGCGACTGGGTGCGGATGACGTCGCCGAGTACCTCTTTGCGCTGTTCTTCTGGAAGGTCAAGGGTGGTAAGGATTTCGACGTTGGTACGCATCGCGGTGAGGGGCGTCCGCAGCTCGTGTGCCGACACTGCCGCGAAGTCACGCGCCGAGGCCAATGCGGCCTTCGTCCGGCCCTTCTCTTCCCAGACCCGGTCCACCAGGCTCTTCACCGCATCACCGATCTCGACGGCCTCGGTCGCGCCGCGCACCTCGATGTCGGGTACCTCGCCCTCGGGGTCGATGTCGCGCGTCTGCTGGGCCAGGCGTTTGAGGGGGCGTACCGCCAGCGCGGCCAGCAACCAGCCGGCCACCGCGGCCGCACCAATTGCGAAGGAACACACGGCGATAACCCGGCGATGCAGGTTGTTGGTATCGATCAGCGTCGAGTCGTAAGTGGCGCCCACCGCCACCGTCATCGGGTCGGGCATGTGGATCTGGACCGTGCGCACCCGGTACCGAACGCCGTTGACGTAGGTGTCGGCGTAGCCGACCGGCAGGGCGGGCAGTACCACCGAGGTGGCGTTGGAGTTGACCCTGCCGCCCTGGCGCGCAGTGATCACGACGTTCTGATCCCGGGGCGAACGGGGGATCTCATCGAGGCCGCGCGGCAGGAACGGAATCGCGAATCCCGCTGCCTCGTCGAGTCGACGGTCGAGTCGTTCCTTGCGGTCGTTGGTGATGCCGATCCACACGATGGTGCCCACGATGCCGACCACGATGGCCGCCGCCACGGCGGTGACGAATGCCACGCGGGTCCGCAGCGAGGGGGTGCGGCGGAATACCCGCGAGATGACGTTCACTGGCGTCGGTGCGGCTGACTACTACTGCTGCCTGAGAACAAACCCCACACCGCGAACGGTGTGCAACAACCGTGGTGCGCCATTGGCTTCCAGCTTGCGGCGCAGGTAGCCGATGAACACATCGACGACGTTGGTGTCAGCGGCGAAATCGTAGCCCCATACGAGTTCGAGCAGCTGGGCTCGAGAGAGCACTGCGGTCTTGTGCTCGGCCAGGACTGCCAGCAGGTCGAATTCGCGTTTGGTCAGGTCCACGTCGACGCCGTTGACGCGGGCGCGGCGACCCGGGATGTCGACCTCGAGTGGACCCACCGCGATGGTTTCCGACGAGAAGGTGGCGGTCGCTCCGCGCCGGCGCAGCAGGGCCTTGACCCGGGCCACCAATTCGGCGAGCACGAAGGGCTTGGTGAGGTAGTCGTCGGCGCCGGCCTCCAGACCCGCCACCCGGTCGTCGACCGAACTGCGCGCCGACAGCACGCAGACGGGCACGTCGTTGTCCATGGCGCGCAGTGCAGTCACGACGCTGACGCCGTCGAGCACCGGCATGTTGATGTCCAGAACGATCGCGTCCGGACGTGTTTCGGTGGCGCTGCGCAGTGCTTCGGCCCCGTCGACCGCTGTCGCAACGTTGAAGCCAGACAGTCGCAATCCACGTTCGAGGGACGCCAGCACGTCCGGGTCGTCGTCGACTACGAGCACGCGGGGTGAGGCGCTACCGCTTTCCATAGCGCCATCTTGCCCGATGAGCACGCCTGATTGTCGTAGGCACGTCTGGCCGAGGCCAATCGGTGCTAGCATCCGGCGCTTATGGGGCCTATGTCGCCGCAGGTCATCGTCCAACCTGATGATGGCGTGCAACCGGTTCGGGACTTCATCGTCTCGGCGCAGAAATCGTTGCTCATCAAGCAGTTCACGTTCGTCGAACCCTCTCTCATCGCCGCCGTCATCGACCGGCACCGCGCGGGCGTTGCTGTGCGAGTGATGCTCAACCCGGCGCGGTCGGGCGGCGATCGGGCCAACGACGAGACGTTCGAACAGCTTTCCGCCGCCGGGGTGAGCGTGCAGTGGACGAATCCGAGTTTCTATGTCACCCACGAAAAGTCGATCGTGGTGGACGAAGAGGCAGCTCTGGTAGCCACATTCAACCTCTGCGAGAAGTACTTCACCCTCACCCGCGACTACGGCGTGATCACCACCGATGCTGCGCAGGTAGGCCAGATCGTCGAGGTGTTCGACGCCGACTGGACCCAAACCGATTGGCAGCCAACGGCTTACCACGGTTTGCTGTGGAGCAATTCGAACTCGCGCTACCACATGGCCAAGTTCATCGACACCGCCGAGACCAAGCTGCGCATCCAGCACCCCAAGTACGTCGACGCCGTCATCCTCGACCACATCGCGGCGGCGGTCAGTCGCGGCGTCAACGTGCACGTGCTGTGCGGCGGTAAGCACGGCATCAGCGACTGGGACATCCTGGACACGTTCGCGTCGCTTCGCATGCTGCGCCGGTTCGGGGCCAAGGTGCGTAAGCAGAAGAACCTCCGTGTGCACGCCAAACTGGTCATCGTCGATGATCGGGAAGTGCTGGTGGGTTCGATGAACATCGACCGCAGCGCATTCGACCTGCGTCGCGAACTCGGCATGATGGTCGATGACCCGGCCGCGGTCGCGCGACTCAGTGATGTGTTCGCGGCGGATTGGGAAAGCTCACACCACTACGAGCCGCCGGACCCGCTGCACCACACGGAGCACGAGGAGGACGACTTCCCGCACGACCCGGATCTGGTTCATGAATGAGGAGCGCGTATCGCTGCTCGAATTGGCGTTGACGTTCAACCACATTGCGTTGGCGTCGTTCGGCGGCGGGCTCTCGGCGTGGTCGCGTGAGGTGCTGGTCGTGGAGAAGGGCTGGCTCGGTGAATCCGAGTTCCTCTCTGCCACAACGATGTGCCGCATTCTGCCCGGCGCGAATCAGGTCAACATGGCGGTGTTCGCGGGCACCAAGATGCGCGGTCTGGCCGGCGCGATAGCCGCGGTCGTCGGACTGTGCGCTGTGCCGCTGGTCATCGTGTTGGCGATGGCGTTCGCCTACTTCCGCTTCAAGGAGGTGCCGGCCGTCAAGGGGGTGCTGCACGGCGCATCCGCGGCCGCCGTCGCGCTGACGCTGACCATGGTCATCAAGACCGGCGAGAAGTGTCTGACGTCCGTGTGGGCTGTGCTGCTGTTCGCCGGCGCCTTCGTGCTGAACGGGTTGTTGCGCTTTCCGCTGCTCTGGACGCTGGCGATCCTGGCGCCGATCAGCCTGATCTGGGCGTGGCCCCGTGAGCGGGAAGACGCCGACGCAGCGTGAGTACCCAGGCGCTTGCCACCTATCTGCAATTGATCGGTCTGTTCGGCATGTTGTCGATGTTGTCGATCGGTGGCGGCAACGTGGTGCTGCCGGAGATGCACATGCACGTGGTCAACGGGCGGCACTGGTTGAGCAACAACCAGTTCGCCGATCTGTTCTCGATGTCCCAGACCGCACCCGGGCCGAGCATCCTGATCGTCGCGATGATCGGTTACGGCGCCGGTCTGCATGCCGCCGGCATCCCGGGGGCGCTGATCGGCGGGGTGATCTCGACGGTGGCGATGGTCCTGCCCGCCGCGTCGTTCACGTATGTCGTCACGCTGTTCTGGCAGAAGGCCGAACGGTCGAAGCTGCGCCGGGCCGTCGAGAAGGGTTTCGCCCCGTTGACGGTCGGCCTGATCATGGCGACCTCGCTGGTGATGAGTCGGGCCGCCGACCACGACTGGCGTGCGTACACGATCACCGCGGTGTGCACGGCGATCTTCATGCGCACCAAGATGAACCCGTTGATCGTGGTTGCGGGGGCGGGCGTGCTCGGGTACTTCGGCTTCATCTGAGCGGGTTTCAGACCATGTCGGTGGGGCATGGGAAGATCACATGCCTGTGTCTGTTCACGATGATCCTCAGTACTGCCGGCCGGCGATCGCTGCGCGACCGGCGCGGACTCGTGCGTCCTCAGACCTGATCCGCCTGTTCCGGTATCTGCTGCCGTATCGCGCGCGCTGGGTGGGCATGGTGGTACCGGCGCTGGCCGGCGATACGGTCGTGGCGATCGACGGCAAGACCAGCCGGCGCTCGGGGGGTGGC
>ERZ650309.269-NODE-269-length-26215-cov-9.464297_pt1 | contig 26215 bp, 25 predicted proteins | sample MGYA00376245_ERZ650309 | MGnify/ENA primary metagenome ERZ650309 (study PRJEB26733, sample SAMN07839294) | wastewater metagenome | biome: urban; feature: wastewater treatment plant; material: waste water | place: USA: North Carolina | collected 2016-04-26 ...
GGTGTTGGTGTTGGTGTTGGTGTTGGTGTTGGTGTTGGTGTTGGTGTTGGTGTTGAATTTTGCGCATTATTTGTTGACGAGGCAACAGTATCATCTCCACCCCCTCCACCGCAAGCCACTAAAGACATGGCCATGACAATCGCGACAGCCAGATGTTGTTTTTGCATATTATCATCCTCTTTATATACACTCATCTAAAGTGCGAATCATATCACACTTATTTTACTATAAAGTATTATCAACTGATGACTGGTATCAAACACTGTTCTAAGCGATAATTCGCTCATTATTGAACAATATTTTTTTGGAGTTTTTATGCCTGCGCCTACCCTTAATCAGTATTTAGTTCAAGCCAAAGTGCCCGCACAACTGCAACAACTACTCACGCAAGTCAGTGTGGCTTGTAAAGCGATTAGTGTTGCTATTGGCAAAGGCGCATTGGCAGGTATTTTAGGCCAAGCTGGTTCTGACAACATTCAAGGCGAAGAACAAAAGAAACTCGATGTTATTTCTAATGATATTGTTTTAGATGCAGGTTTACGCTCTGGCAGTATTGCAGGTTTAGCCTCCGAAGAAATGGATGATATTTTTCCCTTACCTGACGGCACTCCTTTGGGTGATTATTTGATGTTGTTTGACCCTTTAGACGGCTCATCGAATATTGATGTCAATGTTTCGGTAGGGACTATTTTTTCGATTTTGAAAAAACCTTTAGAAGCACAAAGTGTGATTACTACCGAAGACTTTTTACAAGCAGGTAGCCAACAAGTTTGCGCAGGCTATGCGGTGTATGGCCCTTCTACCCTGTTAGTATTAACTTTAGGTAATGGTGTTGATTGTTTTACCTTAGATCGTGAAATTGGTGAATTTGTGTTAACTCAAACAGGTATGACCATTCCTGCTGATACCAAAGAATTTGCCATTAATATGTCAAATATGCGTTTTTGGGAACAACCAGTTCGCCGTTATGTGGACGAAATGGTGGCAGGCAAAACCAGTGTACGTGGCAAAGATTTTAATATGCGTTGGGTTGCTTCTATGGTAGCCGATGTTCATCGCATCTTAACGCGTGGTGGCATCTTCATGTATCCCTACGATTTAAAAGACCCAAGCAAAGCAGGTAAATTACGCTTAATGTATGAAGCCAATCCAATGAGCTTTATTGTGGAGCAAGCAGGTGGTGCGTCTACAACAGGTCGTGAGCGTATTTTAGACCTCAAACCAACTGGTTTACATCAACGTGTGCCTGTCATTTTAGGTTCTAAAAACGAAGTGGAATTAGTGACAGGTTATCATCACGAGTAATCCCCTCACCCCAACCCTCTCCCAATGGGAGAGGGAGTCCTCTCTCCCTCAGGGAGAGAGTTAGAGTGAGGGTGGCATTAAGCAAACGGATCTCTTAAACTCCGTTGTGCACCTTTAGGTAAGGTCGCTAAAATAGTCAAACTTTCACCAAAGGCAATGTTTACTTTAGCATTAGTATTTACAGCCCAACCATTGGCATCCAAAATCGGCGATAAGTTACGTTGACGTAATTTAAACCATGCCATAATCATTGATGGTCCCGAAATCATCAACAATAATCCAATAATTGCTAATGGCATTTGCCACCATATCAACGCCATAAATCCAGAAACTACAGACGCAATGGCTGTACCAATTGCCCCAACTGCCAAACCCATTGCTGCAAAAATACCTGCAAATTTAGCCACATCAAAGGGGGCTGGCGGTGTCGCTGGTTTTGCAGCATCTGCAGGCGTTTTGGCTGCTGCTTGCACCTTGCCAATCCCTGCGGTCACATTTTCTGATGTTTTAGCTTCAATCGCTTTGTCTTGCTCTGATGCCATTTTTTGTAGTTGATTGCTCACCATACGTCCCAAACGACGATAAGGTGTCCAAAAAGCTTCTTGCACACTAATCGCATTTTCAATTAACTTGACAACGGTTGCATCCCAATCTTTACCGTTACGATCATAAAATACACCATTACGTCCAACCATCAAATTACCAACATCACCTGCGGTAACTGCTGCAACAATGGTCATTTTTTCGGGACTTTCTTTACGTGTACAATCACAATAAACCAAATAAGTGTTACTTAGTCCTGCCATTGAGCCATGTTTAGCCATGTCATTAACACGCACTGCCAAATCACAAGCACGACCATCTATAAACAATGTTCCTGCCTGAAAAATAGCTTTTTCTTTACGACTATAAAAATCACTAAATGAGACAAAATTATTGACTAAAGTCACTAAATTGGCTTGATAACGTACTAATTTATCCAAATCGACTAATGCATTGGCGGCATCAGCAACCTTCAAATCGTCCTCAACTAATGCTAATAAAGCTTGTTCAATCAAACTATTAGCTAACATTTGTCGTTTAGTGGCATCCAAATTAGCAACTGCTAAGGCTGGTTTTTCTTGCAACCACGCACTATAAGCAGCAAAGTCAGCTTTGATTTGTGTCCATTGTGCTAATGTTAGTTCTTGACTGTTATTTGCTAAAACCAACTGACTAAAATTATCAATGGCTGCTTGCCATGCAGGATTAATCCCTTGTGTTAAATTTAACGCTTGATTGGCAGCAATTTTAGCTAGTGGCAAACTTTGTGTATCAGAATTATTTACCGCTAATAATTGACCTGCTAATGCAGCATATTGTGCATCCGAGGCATTTAACGCCACGGTTGCTTTATCATCAAATTCAGCTAATTGTACACGAACAAAATAATCATCAATCTTTGCTGTCACTGCGGTAAAAGCGTCATAAGCAGCCGCTGTTTGTTGTCCAAATAAGGAATTTGTTGAATTTTCTCGACTTTCCCATTCGCTCATGGTGCGAATATCGGCAAAAAACTGTTTAATTTTATCGGCAGATACTGCTTGCTCACCACTACGGTCAACTTCACCACCTAAAGTAGCAATCATATCATTGATGGCGTCTGCCAACTCTGGCTCAACCGCTAAAGCGGCTGGAATTAAACCATCACCATTCACTTCATTTGCAGGAAACATTTTTCCTAAATCTTGAGTATCATCTACACCAATCGTTGTTGCAGTTGCTTTACCCAAACGCTGTAATAATTGTTGTGCTGCGGCTAAAATTTTTGCACCATCGGCATGTTGACCATCAATCGCCGCTAAGCTTAAACCCGCTGTTTGAAACAATACTTCTTTTTGACTCAAATGGGCTAATGTCCAATCAATCGCGGCTAATAATTCTGGCACACGAATACGGCCATCACCATCAGCATCAATATAAGCTAAAGTGCGAGCATCTAACTCCAAACCTTTAGTCGGACAAGCTAAAGCTGCCCATAATTTTTTATCAAGCTCACCCAGATTTTCTAAATCGGCCACCGAGTCAATAATGACTTGATCGAAACCACTACTACGAAAAAAACGCCACGTATGAGCCATATTACTCTCACTAAAGTTATAAGAAAAAAGCAAAACTAAGAGGACTTTTATAACAAATCCTTCTTTTATCAGGATAATTGTTAATCGGCCAACTATGGCCTTTTGTCTATTTCATCACCATTTTATGAATAATTTATTCTAAAAAGGTCACTATTTCATCTCTTTTTGTAGAAATGCGATTAAATACTCGATGATTTTTTGTCTGTTTGGATCACTTTCATTGACTAATTGATGCCTAGCCTCTGGCAACCACAATACCTGCTCTACTGCAAAACGTTGCTTAATAAAATGAATATTATACTCGCCATTGACCGTACCATCTTGTCCACCTTGAATTACCCACACAGGATGAGCACAAGGTGCAAATTGATGAATATATTCAATCCACTCTTTTAAAGCCAACAACCATGACAAAGGAATCCAACGCGCTTGTAATGGATCTTCATCACGCATAAAACGGATAAAATTCTGATCATGGGTATTGTGCCTAAAGATTCTAGGCAATCCACTACGGGTAGATTTAAACCACCAAAAGGCCAACTTCATTTGCAACCATTGCATTTTTGCTGGATAAACCAATGGTGCTAACAATAATAATCTATCAAAAACCACTTTTTGTCCTGCTTGATATTGATTGAGGACATAATCCATTAAAATAGCACCACCTGTACTTTGCCCTAAAGCAAGGTATGGCTTAGGGAGTTTTTGGTCAAAATAGGCAATTAAATGCTGAAGAATTTTCTGATATTCGACAAAATGATGAATGCTCGCACGTGCACCTGATGACAAACCATGAGCAGGTAAATCATAAATTAATACTGAATAATTATTAGCTAACAACACAGGAATAATATGTTTATATAAACCACTATGTTCTAAATAACCGTGTAAAATCCATACCGTACCACGGCTTTTTTCCTGATAAAAACAATGAGCAACTAATCTATAGCCAACAACATCAAAATAACCACATAAATGTTGGTATTGAGGAAAATCTTGTTCAAAATCTAATTGATAAAAACGGCAATAATCTGCTATCGCTCCCTGCGTTGGCACTTGTTGCTGCATAGAAAACGGCGGTAAAGCATTTCTTGTTAACTCAGGATTAAATACCATTTTGCTTAACCATCCCACAGATTATGATGTGTACTATTATCTTATAACACTTATCTTTTCACACTTCAAAATTGGCGCAGAATGTCAAGTTGAGTTATAGAGCTAATCTATACTAAATGTAGTACGGTAGTCCAAAATTATAAAGGTGTTGTGATGATTGGTATTCCTATTGCCTTGTTAGCCGCTAATGGCGTTGAATGGTATTTACATAAATATGCCTTACATGGCGTGCCGCAGGAAGGTGGTGGTCGTAAATCTTTGTCGCCACCTTTTATGAAACGTCATTGGGCGCATCACAAACAAGTACGTTTAAATAAGTACCGCGATGATTATTTATATGGCACTGAGAACGAAGATGCAGCCGCTGAGAAAAAAGCATTATTGCAAATTTGTGCCGTTACTAGCTTAGCAATGCCCATTGCTCCTTTTTTCACCTTAACTACCTATTACTGTGCATGGAATTATTGGCACGTTCACAGTCAATCGCATTTAGATACAGAATGGGGTAAAAAGAAAATTCCTTGGCACTTTGACCATCACATGAATACCAACCAAGATGCTAACTGGTGTGTCACTAAACCTTGGTTTGATTACATTATGGGTACTCGGGTGATTTCTTCGCCTGATTTACAAGAGTCGAATCCTTTAGGTATTAAATTGCCTAAATTTGTAGAAAACAAATTAAATGCTTTGGCTCGTCGGTATGTGCCACGCGCTTTTGAAAAGCTTGATGCCAATATGCTGGAAGAAAAGCAAAAACGCGCTCAAGGCATCGAAAATGTTATGCCTGAGTTTCAATCCGCCTAATTTAGCATCCCCATAAATAGGCAGTTTATACTAAATGGGCAGGCACAAGGCCTGCCCCTAATCTTCAAAACGGATTAAGGCTTTATTTTTTTCTAAAGTCGCTGAACCAATACCTTTGACTTCATCAACATCTTCTAAAGATTGAAATTTTCCATTAGTTTCACGCCATTCAATAATTGCCGCCGCTTTTGCTTTGCCAATTCCTTTTAATTTACTGGATAATTCCTCTACTGAAGCTGTATTAATATTAATTGCCTCTGATTTAGCCTTAGTTGATGGTAACTCACATATTTGTTGAGCTTGAGTCCATTGACTGACAATGATTAATAACAATAACAAAATTTTTTGCATTTACTCTCTCCTTGAACTGATTCATATTTATGTCGTCAACTACCCACTATTTGATGAGTAGATGGTGTTATCATAGCAAAAAGCATATAATTTTCACAAAATATGCGTAGGCTGCTTTGCGCAAACAATAAGATTGATTTATATTCCAAAACCTTAGCAATGTTTTTTAATAAAAAGCTATAATTCATCATCCTTTCACTACAACAGTGAGGATCTGACTATCACTAAGCGACTAAACTTGCTAAGCTTTATGACAATAACAATCAATCATCATACTCGTGCTTTTAATGATGATTAATAAGCTACTCTCTTGACTAACAACGGCGGAATAATAACATGGCTATCCCTTCTTCCAATAACCTATCTTTTGGCGGTTTAGCAAAACGACTCGTCAATGATGGCTTGGTTGACGCAACCGTCATGCAAAAGGCTTTAATTGAATCACAAAAAGAACAAGTCTCTCTAATCAGTTACTTAGTGAAAAATAAACTCGCCAAATCAGCACAAATTGCTTATTTACTTGCTGATGAATTTGGTGATCCGTTAATCGATATTGAGGCTGTTGATATAGAACAGCTTCCCAAAGAACATATTGATGAAAAAATAGTTCGCCAATATAACCTATTGCCATTTTTTAAACGCGGCAAACGCTTGTTTGTGGCTATGGGAGATCCAACTCGTTTAGAAGCCATTGATGCAGTGCGCTTTAACACAGGTCTAAACATTGAAACCGTTGTTGCAGATGAAGAAAAGCTCAGCAAAATTATTGAAAAGATGCTCGATAGTAGCAGCAACGCCTCAATGGAAGGTTTAGATGATGACCTAGAAAACTTAGATATTAGTGGTGGCGAAGACGACGATAAAAAAGATAGTGGCATAGTTGGAGCAGGTGGTGAAGAAGAAGCGCCGATTGTTAAATATGTCAACAAAGTCTTGCTAGATGCCATTAAAATGGGGGCATCCGACTTACACTTTGAACCCTATGAAAAAGCTTACCGTATTCGTTTTCGTATTGACGGAGTATTACGCGAATACGCTCGCCCCCCTCTACAGTTATCAGGCAAACTTTCTGCACGTCTTAAAGTTATGTCTCAAATGGATATTTCTGAACGTCGAGTCCCACAAGACGGTCGTATTAAGCTCAAGCTATCCAAAACCAAAGCAATTGATTTTCGTGTGAACTCTATGCCAACGTTGTTTGGCGAAAAGCTCTGTTTGCGTATTCTTGACCCTTCTAGTGCGATGTTGGGTATTGATATGTTGGGTTATGAACCCGACCAGAAAAAGCTGTTTATGGATGCACTAGAAAAACCTCAAGGCATGCTTCTTATCACAGGGCCAACGGGTTCTGGTAAAACAGTATCGCTATACACTGGTTTAAATATTCTTAACCGAGAAGATACTAATATTTCCACCGCCGAAGACCCTGTGGAAATTAACTTAGAAGGGATTAACCAAGTTAACGTCAATGCCAAAGTTGGTTTAACCTTTGCTTCAGCATTAAAAGCTTTTTTACGTCAAGATCCAGAAATCATCATGCTTGGTGAGATTCGTGACTTAGAAACAGCCGAAATTGCCGTTAAAGCCGCACAAACAGGCCACATGGTACTATCTACATTACATACCAACAGTGCACCAGAAACGTTAACTCGTTTACGGAATATGGGGATTCCCTCATTTAACATTGCAACTTCTGTAAACTTAGTTATTGCCCAACGTTTAGCACGCCGTTTATGTAGTGCTTGTAAACGCCCTGCAAACTATCCCAAACCGAGTTTACTCGAAATGGGCTTTACAGAGGCGGACTTTGAAAAAGGCTTTACTATTTATGAACCTGTAGGCTGCGATCAGTGTCGAGATGGCTATAAAGGTCGGGTTGGAGTTTACGAAGTGATGAAGGTCACGCCTAAAATTGCACGGATTATTATGGAAGATGGCAACTCGATGGAGATCGCTGAAGCGATGGAGGCTGAAGGCTTCCCTAACTTAAGACGTTCAGGTTTAGTTAAAGTAATGGCTGGCTTAGCCAGCCTGCAAGAGATTGCAAAGATTGTAGGTGCAGAATAAAAACCTCAATTCGATTAAGATGCTTTACTTAAAAGCAGCTCACCACATAATATAGGCTTGCCCTAAAAAATGAGTATGACGGATTATGGCAACAAAAAAAGCTGACACAATTTTGACCTTTGCTTATGAAGCAACAGATCGACAAGGTAAAAAAATCAAAGGCGAAGTTACCGGTACTAATATTGCTATTGCAAAAGCCCAGCTGCGAAAACAAGGCATAAATGTTCAAAAAATAAGCAAAAAAACATCTATTTCTTTCGGCACGGGTGGTAAAAAAATTACCCCTTTAGACATTGCTATTTTTACTCGTCAGCTAGCTACAATGATGAAAGCAGGTGTACCTTTAGTACAATCCTTTGAAATTGTTGCCGATGGACTAGATAACCCACGTATGAAAGAAGTAGTCATGGGCATCAAAGCTGAGGTAGAAGGTGGTGGCAGCTTTGCAGGTGCATTACGTAAATATCCTCTCTATTTTGATGATTTATTTTGTAGCTTAGTAGACTCTGGTGAACAATCTGGTGCTTTAGAAACCATGCTTGACCGCGTCGCTATTTATAAAGAAAAAAGTGAAGCCCTAAAACAAAAAATCAAAAAGGCAATGAAATATCCTATCAGTGTGCTTGTGGTTGCCGTTATCGTAACAGCAATATTGTTATTAAAAGTAGTCCCTGTATTCCAAACAATGTTTGAAGGTTTTGGTGCAGAATTGCCAGCATTTACCATGCTGGTTGTTAATATGTCTAAATGGTTACAAGCCAATTGGTTTTTTGCTTTAATTACTATCCTTGGTATCATAGGTGCATTTACTGAAGCTAAAAAGCGTAGTAAAGCTTTTAACAATGCTTTAGATCGTATGGCATTAAAAGCACCTGTGGTGGGAGATTTAGTTTATAAATCAACCGTTGCCCGTTTTGCTCGAACCTTAGCCACTACTTTCGCCGCAGGTGTACCGTTAGTTGATGCCTTAGATGCCTGTGCGGGTGCAACAGGTAATATCGTTTATCAAGATGCCGTTTTAAAAATCAAAGATGAGATATCATCTGGTCAACAACTCGGTTTTTCCATGCGTCAATCTGGTCTATTTCCATCAATGGCATTACAAATGGTTGCTATTGGTGAAGAATCTGGTGCTTTAGATGCTATGCTTGACAAAGTCGCCACTCACTTTGAAAACGAAGTTGACAATGCGGTGGATGGTTTAACTAGTATGATGGAGCCTATGATCATGGCATTTTTAGGTGTAGTTATTGGTGGCTTAGTTATCGCGATGTATCTGCCAATTTTCCAAATGGGCTCCGTGGTAGGTTAAGTTATGCTAGACCTCCTCAATTACTCCCCTGTCTTAGGGGGAGTAATTATTTTTATATTAGGTATCTGTATTGGTAGCTTTTTAAATGTTGTCATTTATCGCCTACCTGTCATGATGGAACGAGGTTGGCATAATGAATGCTGTGCATTGAATAACCAACCTCCTAAATTTACTGATAAATTTAATCTTTCTACTCCTGCTTCACGTTGTCCTAAATGTGGTCATAAAATTCGTGCATGGGAAAATATTCCTTTAATTAGTTGGCTTTTACTGCTTCGTGGCAAATGTAGCAATTGCCACAGCCCCATTTCAATACGTTATCCATTGGTTGAATTAGCAACAGGCTTATTATCTGTATTAGTCTTTATACGCTTTGGTGCAAGTCTTCAAATGTGTACAGCACTCGTGTTTACATGGGTATTAATCGCTCTCACTATGATTGATTTTGATACTCAATTGCTACCTGATGATTTAACCTTTCCTCTGTTATGGCTTGGCTTATTAGTTAACCTTAATTCAATATGGGTAAGTTTAGACAAAGCCGTTTTAGGCGCTGTATTTGGTTATTTATCGCTATGGAGTGTCTACTGGTTATTTAAGTTAGTAACAGGTAAAGAAGGCATGGGCTATGGTGATTTTAAACTTTTGGCTGCTTTAGGTGCGTGGTTGGGGCCAAGTCAATTACCACTTATTATCTTATTATCTTCATGTGTTGGTGCAGTAATTGGTGGGGTGTATATGGCTATCCGTAAAGAAAGCGCGCCATTTGCATTTGGCCCTTATTTGGCAATTGCTGGTTGGTTTGCCATGTTTGGTGGTACAGAAATTATTGACTGGTATTTGGGTACGTGGAAACACTAAATGTATATAGTCGGACTGACGGGTGGTATTGGCAGTGGCAAAACTGCAGCTAGCGATTATTTAGCACTAAGCTACGATATAGAAGTAGTTGATGCAGATATTGTTGCCCGTGAAATTGTGATGCAAGGACAACCAGCCTTACAAGCTATTGCAGATCACTTTGGCCATCATATTCTATTAGAAGATGGTTCATTAAATCGTGCTGCATTAAGGCAAATCGTTTTTGCTAATTCTCAACAACGTAAAATACTTGAGTCAATCACTCATCCTGCAATTCGTGCCGCCATTCAACACAAATTAAGCATTAGTACATCTCCTTATACTTTATTAGTTTCACCATTACTCTTTGAAAGTGGTCAATATCAATTCGCCCATCGCAATCTGGTAATTGATGTCAGTGAAGAATTACAATGGCAACGTGCTTCAACACGTGACAATGTTTCTGCTGAACAAATTAAACAAATTATGGCAGCACAACTTTGTCGTGAAGAACGTTTGAAACGTGCTGATGATATTGTCATCAATAATGGCGATTTGGCTTATTTGCATTTGCAATTAGATGAGTTACATCAGAAATACTTACAATTGTCAGTCGTATAAATCATGTCCACTACTCCCTCCACCCCCTTAATGTTAGCTTGTCGCCAATGTCAAAAACAGACTACATGGCACAATAATCCAAATCGCCCTTTTTGTAGTGATCGGTGTAAATTAATTGATTTAGGATCATGGGCAAGTGAAAGTTATAGCATTCCCCTTGAGTCAATGCCCCTTTCGGAGCATGACCACGAATAACAAAATAGCACCTAATTATTGACTAATATCTAAGCCCAATTTCCCATCAATCACCACAAACGCTTTAATATCATTTTGTGTAAAAAACACACCTTGAGGACGAATGTTGGCTAATTGTGCTTTTAATGTAGCACCATAACCTAAATTTTGACGATAATCCTTAAAATCATTTAAGACATTGGCTAAATCTTTATCAAAATCAACTCGTGCTTTTTCGGCAATTAAGTTCTTAAATGTACCATGCAGCATCCAATTTGCTGATTTAGCTAACAAACTACTGGTTGCCAGCTCAAACTCAATATCATCTAAACGTAACTCATTTTGCATCACATCCAATGTTAATCTGCCCAATAAAAATATCTCAGCATTAATGGGTTGTTGCAAACGCAAACCTAAAACAGCTTTTTCTCCACTGCCATATAACTGCAAGCTATTTATTAATACTTGCTTGCCTCCAGCATCAAAGGGTTTATTGGCCAATTTTTCGTTGAGCAAGCGATTCGCTGTATCTAAACCAATATCACCACGCAATGCCAAATAAAAACCATCACCATTTGCCACCAGACGTTGTGGTTGAGGCATAGGTGGCAAAGTAATTTTAGGCTTTTCACCAGTGATAATCTGTGGACGTGCGGTTAAGCTCAAACTGGTCTTCACATAACGCCCAGTCCCAATAATATCGGTTAGACCAATTTTTTCGGGCTGTAATAATAACCAAACATCTTTTTCTAATTGTTTAGGTTCGTTGACTTGTGGCCATGTTTTAACCAGCATGTTTTTAAAACTAACTTGCTTTAACGCATTATTAATTTGTTCATTCACAATTCCTTGCACTTTGTCGCGTACCAAAGGTAAATTAGCCATTTTTTCAACATTAAACTTAAAAGCAGTAATGTTACAGGGTTTTAACCATTTAAGTTGCCACTGCCCTGCCTGCACCGCCAAATCGCCCGTTGCTGTCCAATATAACTTTCCTGGTAAGGTAAATTCAATTTTGGGTAAATCTTCACCAATACCACAACTAATCCCCCCCATACTCAAAAAACCAGCACGCGTTTTGGTTTCAATCGCGAAGTCCAATTGCGCAGTTGCAGTAAAATCTTGACCTGTTACCCCTAGCCGTAAATCACGCATATACACGGTATGACTAATATCTGATTCCATCGGTAAAGGTGTATTAGCAATCGTCAAAACTTGAGTCACTTTACCCACTGACAAAGGTTTAGGCATAGCTTTTAATGCTTCTGCTCGTACCGTTTCTAAATCAATCGTAATTGGCAAATTAATGACCGAATTGGGTACTGTGGGCAAAATTACAGGATTTGGGTTATTCGGGGGGGCAACTAAGGGTTGTGGCGTTTGACAAGCGGTCAATATCCACGATAAAGACACAATCACACCAAGACGATGCAACATTTTTTACTCCTAGAGAGTCAACAACTAACTTATGAATGTCATAAAGCTTAAGAAATTGTTTAAAAATTCTACTTTTTATTTGTCAAACAATCATTCTTAATCTACACTTTTTGCGACGCAGTTTAGCGCATATAAAAAACATTAGCGCGCGTATAGCATAAGTCCAAAGCTCATCATTCTGACACACTTATACGCCTTAGTTTAAAACTACGTCAGACAAAACTGTGTATCTTTTTTTATTGTCTACGCTAAGATTGTCCTTGAAATGTAGGTTTTCAGACAATTTGGCAGTTTGCTCGCTAGGGATATATTATGGAACACTTTGTAGAGCTAAAGCGTAAACTTGCGCTTACTTTAAGTCTTGCCATTGCTTTTTCATTACTGGTCGCTTTTGTGATCAACTACAGTGTCTCAAAAGCTTCGGTAAAAGAGTCTTTAATCAAAAATCAATTGCCTTTAACTGCTAGCATGATCGCTACTGACTTACAAAACGAACGATTAGGCTTGATTATCAACCCACGTCCTACCGATTATCAAAAACGCTATTTAAATGGCATTGATTATGGTCTTAATAAAGATAAAATTGTGCAAATGCTTGATCTTTATAAAAAACAATATGGCCATAATGTTTATCTAACCAATGCCAAAGGTGTGATTATTGCCCATAATACAGGTAGTAATATTGACGGCCAAATTAATCTAACTGACTCCCCACAATTACAAGCAATCTTTAATGGTCTTGATCCTAAAAAAGATGGCTCTTATGAATATGGATTTAACGGCGAAAACTTTTTAGTAAATAGTAGTTATTTAGAAGATTTAGACTGGTTTTTATTTGTTGATACCAGTGAATATCAAGCAACTGCCAAAATTCGTGAAAGCTTTTATGTCAATATTTTTATTGGCTTGTTTGCCACAATGGCTATGGTTTGGTTAACCTATGCTGCAATTAATCGATATCAATGGCAAATCAATCAAAAACTCAGTGATATGTCTAGCTCTGATAGCTTAACAGGCTTAGCTAATCGTTATACCTTTGATATTTTAATTCATCATTTATTAGCCAATGCCAAACGTAATCAACTTCCTGTGTCTGTGGTGATGATTGATTTATCCTCACTAAAACAACTCAATCATCATATTCATTTGGATAGCCTATTACAAAAAGCAGGGCAATTTATTAAAACATCTATTAGAGCATCAGATGTTGGTTGTCGCTGGAGCGAAGACAAATTTTTAGTGACTTTTAACAATTGTGTTCAAGACAAAGCAACGGCAATTGCTGAATCATTACGTGTTAATATCGAACACTTATTACACAAAGAGGTCGGCGACAAAGCTCATTTAGTTAGTGTCACGGCAGGTTTAACTGATTACTATCCCAATGATACTGTTGAAACCTTACTTGAACGTACAGAGCGCGCTTTAGTACATGCCCAAAGTCAAGGTAGTAGTAAAATTATGTATGTTCAACCGCCCTATTTTACTCCAACCTATATGACACGTCGCCTTAATAAACAATTGGATGTTAAGGCTGTACAAATGCAGGCTTAATACTCTGTAAAATTTGTTGAGCCAATGTGTCAGCATAGCACATTGGCTCAATATCTTGATGTGCATAAACCTTTGCAAAATTACCCTCTAACCATAATGTCGCAAAACCATGTACAGTACTCCAAGCCAACATACTTCTTAATAGAATAGTTTCTTTATTTGCCTCAGGCATTAACGCTTGCACCACATCAATAAGCACCTGAAAGCAAGCATCACTTGCCTCTTTTAATTCATCAACATTTTTATCCAAAGATTCACAACGAAAAATCAAACTAAATGCACTAGGTCTTTGTAAAGCAAAACGTATGTATGCCAATCCTACAGCTTGTAACTTTGCATAATTATCTGCACCAGCTTGTTGCACATGTTCTTCTACACAAGCCGTTAAATCACGAAAAATACTTGCAGCATAGGCAGATAATAAACCCGCCCTATCCTTAAAATGATGTGCAGGCGCAGCATGCGAAACACCTGCACGTCTGGCACAAGAACGTAAGGTAAATGCTTCCAATCCCTCTTCTTCAATAATTTCATCTGCCGCTTTTAATAATGCTCTTGCTAAATCACCATGATGATAAGGCGGTCTAGGTTGATGAACTAAAGAACAATGCGTCTTCATAACTTACCTTAAAAATAAAAATCAATTTAACCAACTAGAAAAATATTCTATATAAATATTTTACAACACGCCAAGACGATTAATCGTTAAATATTATTAAATAATCCTAACACAAATAAATGAGATATATTTATAGCCAACTAAGTTTATAACAAACATAATCATTATTGCTTTAAACTTTCAGAAATTAAATTTATTAATCATGATTAGGAATTACATAGTTATTGGTATTTTTATTGACATATCAACCGTGTTCAATGATTTTATGTTCGAAGATCAGACGTATGAAAAAAACACCCTGCTCTCAAATTACTAACGTTTTTCTAATTCATGATTTTGTTGAAAAATTGTCATATTAATTTTAGTGCCTAGACAATGACTGTATTTAATTTAAAAAACAGGATTTTTCTGACTATTAGACATAAATTATAACGATTATAAGTACTTTTTTTGACTTTTTAACCCAATAGAAAATGCACCTTTGTTATATTTATTGTACAATAACAACGCGCTGCCATATTTATTTATAAAAAACGTAGATGGATTGCACATTACTAACTAAATATTTTGTTATTCACTCACAAGTTATTTAGTTAGCACATCCAGTCATGGCAACGCCCTCATTAAGTGTATTGGTATAAATCAATCATTTATAGGAACTGTATGTTATTAATGTGATATCTACGAGGACACACAAACACGAAGTTTGTTATCTCTCGTCGCAAGGTTGGAAAAACGCGATAAGGCCATGAACGGCAAGGTGTTTTGATACTCAATCAAAACGTAATGCTAGGTTATTTTGATTGGTGGCCTATCAATTTTATTGATATTTCCCATGATATAATTAACCCTTTTCTCAGTTCGTGAGTAATTGTTATGGGTATTTGTCGTATTGATCAACCCTCAAAAAGCAACTTTGGTTATTATGTGCGCATTAGATGGCGTGGCGTGATTTATGCAAAGTTTTTCTCTGACAAAAAACATGGTGGCCCAGAAAAGGCTTGGGAAGCCGCAGAAGCTTATTTTCATGAGCTAGATGCTAAACTTCCACCTGATAGTAAAGTTGGTAAAATGACGACTCGAAATACCAGTGGTGTTGTCGGTGTTAGTCGTGCCGAAGGGCTTAAACGTGATGTACCGTATGCACATTGGCAAGCTTGGTGGACAGCAGGTGGCAAAACCAAAACTGCTTGTTTTTCTATTCGCAAGTATGGCGAAGAAGAGGCCAAACAAAAAGCGATTGCAGCACGGAAGAAATGGGAGGAAGATTATTTTAAAGAAAACCCACCCGCTGCTTAATTAAAGTAGCATTTTTGTGATACGGGGTTGTTGGATTTATCCAACCCCCTCACGACTTAACCAAATTTGCCCACAAATGGGTTATGCTTTTTTTCATGTCCAATAGTCGACATCTGCCCGTGTCCCGCAATAAATTGATAATCATCATCCAACGTAAATAATTGCTGTTGAATCGCATTAATCAAGGTTTGATAATCGCCTCGAGGAAAGTCCGTGCGCCCTATGCCGCCATTAAATAACACATCGCCGACAATCGCTAATTTACTATCATGGTGAATAAATACCACATGACCCGGTGTATGGCCTGCACAATGGCGAACTTCTAGTTGTAAATTTCCCACTGTTACAGTATCCCCCTGCTCTAACCAACGATCGGGTAAAAATGCTTGTGCTGGCGGAAATCTAAACATCATGGCTTGTTGGGGCAACATATCCAACCAAAATTGTTCTTCTTTTTGAGGACCTTCAATCTTAACACCATAATGTTGAGCAACTTGTTTTGCTGCTCCTACATGGTCTAAATGGCCGTGTGTTAATAATAGCTTGGTAATTTTAATATTATTCTTATCAATCGCAGCGTGTAGCTTGGCAATATCGCCACCAGCATCAATTAGTGTCCCTTCCATCGTTTCATCACACCATAATAAAGTGCAGTTTTGTTCAAAAGGCGTGACTGGAATAATTTGATAACGTAAGGACATGGTATCTCTCGTCTTTAGTCTATTGGGGCAAATATCCGTCAACACACAAAGTCTTTAATAAGTTATGCTCAATACACGGTATTTGTAGTAGTATGCTGCCATTTTTATAGCAGCTATTCAATCTATGGGGAAAAGCTTATGCCTTCTTTTGATGTTGTATCTGAATTAGAAATGTTTGAAGTGAATCATGCCGTGACTAATACCAACAAAGAAATTCAAACTCGTTTTGATTTTCGTGGCAGTAATGTCAAGGTTGAGATTAACGAAAAAAACAAAGAAATCAAAATTATTGGCGAATCTGATTTTCAGGTTGAACAAGTTTATGCCATGTTAGAACTACATTGCCTCAAACGTAAAATTGACGCGCAATGTTTAGACCCACAAAAAATGGCCGCTTCTGGCAAAGAAATTCATCAAGTTGTTAAACTCAAAGATGGTTTGGATAGCGATACCGCAAAAAAAATCGTCAAAATCATTAAAGAATCAGGCATTAAAGCACAAGCTAGCATTCAAGGCGAAAAAGTCCGTGTGACCGATAAGAAAAAAGACACCTTACAAGCCGTTATGACTTTGTTGCGTGAACAAAAACTTGGTTTACCCCTACAATTTAATAACTTTAAGGACTAATCATGTCTAGTATCAAGCGAGTTGTCGAATCTTCTAAATGGTTACCTGCTAATATCCGCGCCACCGTTATTTCCAAAATTTTTGGCAAAGTTGTGCCTTATGTTGGCACGTCTGGCTTACTTTATGAAGAATTAACCCCAGAGCGTGTTGTTGTTAGCATCAAAAATCAACGTAAAGTTCAAAATCATATTAATAATGTTCATGCTGCGGCAATGGCTTTATTAGCCGAAACAGCAACGGGGTTTATTGTTGGCATGAATTTACCAGATGATAAATTACCACTCATTAAAACCTTAAAAGTGAGTTACTACAAACGCACTCAAGGTGATATGCGTGCAGTAGCCACATTGTCTGCTGAAGATATTGCACGTATTGAACGCGAACCTAAAGGCGAAGTTTTAGTGCCTGTTATTGTCACTGATGAAAGCGGTGGCGAACCCATTAAATGTGAAATGTTATGGGCTTGGGTACCCAAACGCTAAAATCAAGGGGGCTATTATAGCCCCTTTTTTAATGGACTTTGTCTTCATCATCCAAAGTTTCCATTAGTGCGATTTGTAAACGCGAATGGAGCTTGACGAAACGACTCCATAATAATGGAATGAGCAAGCTAAATAATAACACTACAGCCCACATCCATTTAGTTGGCGGTAAAATACTACTACTTAACGCCGATACCAACACCAAAATAACAAACACCGCCATAATCGGAATAACTTCGGAAATCATTTTACGGACAGGCATTGTATATTGCCCAGCCTTCTCAGGGCTGACGCTCATCTCTGCTAATAACATACTTAAGGCTTTTAACTTACGATAAGCGGCAATTAGGAATGGCAGAGAAACTAATAATGCCCCACTCCAAATCACAGCTTTTTCTAAGCCCTCATGACGCAAGACTTCAGGGATATATTTTTCTAAAACATTAGCAAAATACGCACTCATTAAAAAGATGGCAATCACTAAGGCAAAATTCACTAGGGCATGAATGATAATACGGCGTATCATGCGCGCAATAATGACATTATCACCTTGTGGCTGAATGCTTTGTAGCCATAACGTATAAGCACTACCGACTTGTTTCATTTTATTGGGCAATAATAGCGCAAGCTTACTCGAACTCGCATCTGAATAACGAATTAAATAGGGAGTTAATAATGTTGTAATCGCGGCTACTGCTACTGCAATGGGATATAAAAACTCACTGGTTACTTTTAAAGCAACCCCTAAAGAGGCGATAATAAAAGAAAACTCGCCAATTTGTGCCAATCCCATGCCGACTTTAACTGAGGTCTTTGCATCTTGGCCTGCCAAAAATGCGCCTGTTGAACAGCTAATCACTTTGCCAACCACAACAGCCAAAGTAATAATAACAATAGGTAAGGCGTAATCAATTAATACACTTGGGTTAAATAACAAACCAATAGCAACGAAAAAAATCGCACTAAACATATCTCGAATGGGTTCAATTAAATGCTCAATTTTTTTGACTTGTCGTGACTCAGCAATAATTGCACCAATTAAAAATGCTCCTAATGCCATACTATAATTAAGTTTTATTACTAATAAACAAAAACCAAATAATAAGCCCAACACTGAAACCAATAACATTTCATGGCTTTTAAAACTATCAATATAATTTAATAAACGAGGGACTGTAAGAATACCAACGACCAAAGAAACAACAATAAATAAAGTTAATTCTCCTAATGTACTAAAAACCGCAGCAGTGCTGACAGTGCCACTGGTGGCAATGCCTGTTAATAACACTAAAATAGCAATCGCTAAAATATCCTCAATAATCAAAATACCAAAAATTAATTTAGCAAAGGCTTCTTTTTTTAAATTTAATCCTTCTAAGGCTTTAATAATAATTGTGGTTGAAGAAATAGCTAACATTGCCCCCAAAAATAGCGAATCCATCGTACTCCAACCAAAAAATGCTCCTATGTAATACCCCAACCAAATCATCACGATAATTTCTGTAACACCCGCAATTAAAGCTGGCATACCAACTTGAGCCAATTTTTTAATACTAAACTCTAAACCTAAAGAAAATAATAAAAACACAACGCCTAATTCGGCTAAAATATGAACAGTATGTTCGTCATGAATTAATGCAAATGGTGGCGTATGAGGGCCAATAATTACGCCTGCCAGTAAATACCCCAAAACAACAGGTTGTTTTAAGCGATGGAAAAGCAATGTGACAAATCCTGCTACCAACATAATAATTGCAAGATCTTGTATAAATCCTTGGGCATGCATTAATTTATTTACTCCTATTAATAATGAGGCGGTGGCACTTCATCTGCTAAATCAGCAATATTTGAGGGTTGCAATGATTTAAGTTGTTGATAAATTATTTTTATTTGCTCTTGTAGAATATCAATATGTTGCTGCTGTTCAACGACAATTTTGTTTAATGTTTCTAATAAATCCTCTTGAAACGCTTGCTTACATTCTAGCTCTGTCACTCGTTCAGCTAATAACTCTGTCATATTCTTTCCCCAAATGCGTGTTTATTTAGCAATCATGTCAAATTATTGCTACCATTATCTCTTTCTTAGATAAACCTTAGCAAACATTATGTCTTTATTATCTTTTCGTGCTGTATCTTTATCCTTTGGTGGTCCTTTATTACTCAAAGCGGCTGATTTTAGTTTAGAACAAGGTGAACGAGTCTGTATTTTAGGGCGTAATGGTGAAGGTAAATCGAGCTTATTTAAATTATTAACAGGTGAAAATCAGCCTGATAGTGGCGAAATTACCCGCCAACAAGGTTTAGTGGTTGCCTCGTTATCTCAAGAAGTTCCCTCTGATTTAACGGGAGATGTATTTGATATTGTCGCCGCAGGTTTAGGAGAGGCTGCAACGTTGTTACAACGTTACCACCATTTAAGCCATGCCTGTGAATTAGGTGATAATCAAGCTTGCATGGAATTAGCAAACTTACAAAGTGACATGGATAGTCAAGACTGTTGGTCATTACAGCATAAAGTAGAACAAATTCTTAATCGGATGGAATTAGATGGCAATGCTTCCCTTGAATCATTGTCGGGGGGTCGTAAACGCCGTGTTATGTTAGCGCGTGCCTTAGTACAAGAACCAAATATTTTATTATTAGATGAACCGACTAACCATTTAGACGTTAGCAGTATTCAGTGGCTAGAAAATTTTTTGGCTAGCTATACAGGTACGGTATTATTTATTAGCCATGATCGAGCTTTTATTGAGCGGATTGCGACTCGTATTGTTGAATTAGATCGTGGCATTTTGAGAAGCTTTAACGGCGGCTATCAACAATACTTAGTCGAAAAACCACAACTTTTAGAAGCAGAAGCTAAACAGAATGCTGTTTTTGATAAAAAACTCGCCGAAGAAGAAGTATGGATTCGTCAAGGCATCAAAGCACGTCGTACTCGTAATGAAGGTCGAGTACGCGCCTTAATTGAATTACGACGTGAACGTGTTGCCCGCCGTGAGCGTGTGGGTAATGCCCAAGTACAAATTCAAGAAGCCGAAAAATCGGGTAAATTAGTTTTTGATATTAAAAACCTCACCGTAAAAGCAGGTGATAAAACCTTAGTAAAAGATTTTACGGCGATGGTTATGCGCGGCGACAAAATTGGTTTATTGGGTGAAAATGGCGTTGGTAAAACCAGTTTAATTCGGGTGTTATTAGGTGAAAACCCTCCTAGCGCAGGTACAGTTCATTTAGGCACAAAAATCGAAGTGGCTTATTTTGACCAATTACGCAATCAATTAGACGAAGAAAAAACCGTTTTAGATAATATCGCTCATGGCTCTGAATTTTTAGAAATTAATGGCGAACGTAAACACGCGTTAAGTTATTTACAAGACTTCTTATTTTCGGCTCAACGCGCTCGCACACCTGTAAAAGCCTTATCGGGTGGTGAACGTAATCGTGTATTGTTAGCTCGTTTATTTAGTCGGCCATCTAATGTATTGGTGATGGACGAACCTACCAATGATTTAGACATTGAAACCTTAGAATTACTGGAAGAACGTCTTGCTGCTTATCAGGGAACCTTATTATTAATTAGCCATGATCGTGCCTTTTTGGATAATGTGGTCACCGATACATGGGCGTTTATGGGCGATGCGGTGGTAGAAGAATTTGTTGGTGGTTATCAAGATTGGTTAAGACAAACAGAAAATCGCCGTGTTAAAACCAACAACAAAACAACAAATACTATGGAAAAAACTGAATCTGCCAAGCCTGTCTTACAAAACAAAGAAAAACCGACAAACATAAAACGTAAACTAAGTTACAATGAGCAACGTGAATTAGAAGCCCTACCCTCAAAAATTGCGGCTTTAGAACAAGAACAACAGTTATTACAAGACAAGCTCAACGATAGTAACTTTTATGTCAACTCAGCTCAAGAAGCCGTGTTGGCAAGTCAGCGTTTAGCGACCATTGATGAGGAATTATTAACGTTGCTCGAGCGTTGGACAGAATTAGAGTCCTAAACTTGATTTAATGATAGTAAAATTGCAACTTTTCTATGTAGTTCATGTATTTTTAGCAACATAAACTCGCTAATAGCGGTTAAAATGACCGCCAATATAGAACTGAAGGATTGCACACTAAATGCTTTTTGCACCTTAGTGGACATAATAGAAAAACAGCAATCCTAATTATGTAGGTATTGTGAGGAGAATAGAATGAAACGCGGATGGCTTGGCTCAGCATTAGTTGCCAGTATCATGTTAACGGGTTGCGCCCATCAAAACCCTGCTGCACAAATGCAAGCTTTTTATCATGCCCCTTCTAATGCTTATAGTTTAAGCCTAAGTAGCCCAGCTTTTATTGGTCAAGTAAATATGACCGAGCAATGTGAGCCTTATGGTGGCAGTGTAAACTTATGGGATAGTAAAAATCGCTTCTTCCGCGTCGATTATTTAAACTTTATCGAACATCCTACTGTACGCTCCCCTGCATTTGCCAACGATCGTACACTGAATGAATTAGTGATGAACTATTATGAAGAAATTGTGCTACCTAAAGAGCGTAATATTTTAAGTCGTAAAATCTTGTTCCGCGACACGGTTAACAGTACGATGGGCGAAGGTATGTTGACGATTCTTAGCTTAGAAATGAACAAAAAAGCCTTACCTCCTGATGTTTTAGATAATACGGTATATTATGGTTTCTTTGTTTTCCGTCGTGGTGACTTTTCATATATCATCCAACATCGTCAAGAAATTTATCAGCCAGAACGTATGAAAGCGATGTTGGTTACACTTGCCGAAAGTATGACCACACCAGGCAAAAACTTTTTTACTCAACAAGTTAACGATTTAGGTGTCGTTGATAAAGTATTCGGCTCTCAAGCAGAAATTGATGCATGGAAAAAAGCCATGCAATGTGACAATAAGAAGAGTAAAAAATCTTCTTAGTTAAATGGCGGCAATAATGAACAAAGCAATCACTCGCTGTTTATTTGTTATTGCCGCAATAACACTTGCCCAATATAGCTTTGCTGCCAAGCAACCATCAAAAAAAACAATTTTTATCAAAGAGTTACAAAACCTTATTACCCCCTATAATACACAAATCATTATCGACCGTCAGCGCATTCACAAAATTGCCGAACAATATTTACATGATGATGAAATCAGTGAACCCGATTTTAATTGGCTAAAAAAAACCGCAGAATCATATCAACTCACCCCTAAACAACGTAATGATCAAGCTTTTTTTAATGCTTTATTAAAACGAGTCGATGTGATTCCCAATAGTCTAATTATCAGTCTTGCTATTGTTAATGGCGCATGGGTACATCAAAATCCCTCTAAACGTTTTGATTTTTTATGTGTAACGCCTTGCCCCACTAATAGCGATGCCGAACAACGCCTATACCACTTCTTCCTAAGCGTTAATACACACAGTGCTTATCATCATTTTCGTGAGCAACGTTACCAACTACGTAGTCAACAACAGACAATTACGGGCAGACAATTAGCCGATAGCTTGTTATCATCGCCCGCCTATCTTTCACAACGTCATGTGATTAAAAAATTAGTCTCAACTCGGCAATGGCAAAAAATGGATACTTTATGAAAGCCCAAACCTTAACAATTTCTGACAAAATTGCACTTAACGTTCGTATTTGGGGTGAAGAAAATAATTTAGCACCTACGATTGTTATGGTGCATGGCTTTCCAGACAATAGCCTTATTTGGCAAAAAGTAGCTGAACGTTTAGCTCCGTTATTTAAAATTATTGCTTATGATGTGCGTGGTGCAGGTGAATCGAGTATTCCCTCCTCCACTCAAGACTATAAAATCAAATATTTAGTTGAAGATTTGGCAGCCGTGATTAACGCCTTTAGTCCAACTCAGCCAATTCATTTAGTGGGCCATGATTGGGGGTCAATTCAATGCTGGGAGGCCGTAACCACTCCTCTTTTGCAAGCTAAAATAGCCTCTTTTACCTCAATTTCTGGCCCAAGTTTAGACCATGCAGCGTATTGGATTCGTCAAGGTTTAAGCAAAGGCTCTTTAGACAGCAAAGTTAAAATTATTAATCAATTAGCACATTCTTGGTATATTGCTGCTTTCCATTTTCCTCTAGCAAGTCAAGTCACATGGCGGGTGGCTTTTAACCGTTGGCCTGCGCGTTTTGCTCGCTTAACGAAGCTACATGGTGAAGATTTTGCTTCACAAGCGCGTGATGGCGCACATGGCGTTAAGTTATATCGTGCAAACTTTATTGAGCGATTATTCAAACCACAAAAACGTAAGACCAATATTCCTGTTCAATTAATTATTCCTACTCAGGATAAATTTGTCACCGCAGGATTATTTGATAATTTATCTGAATGGGCGAATCGTGTATGGCGGCATGAAATAGATGCCGAACATTGGGTGCAACGTAGTCATCCAGATGAAGTCAGTGCCTATATTAGAGAGTTTGTTGATTTTATTGATAGTTAAGGTATTTCCTCTTACCTCCTTGAAGAGGAAATAGCGGCTCTTTTTATTTAACGTAACGCACCCGTATAATGATGTGCTACTTGCTCTTCCAACTCCTCAATATGTGGTTGAGCCGTTGGTGAATTTTCTACAACTTCAGCTTTACGACGTAAATTGCGAAATGTCATACTAAAAATATCCGTTTTTTCTACTGTAGGCTCTTTAATAGTCTCTGTTAACACTGGAATTTCTGGTGTTGACTCCACTATTTTTGGCTCAGTCTTGGCTAATAATGTCTGAAAACGCTGAACAATCTCCAAAATTTCCTGATCTTTTTCTTGTCCAGCAATCCTTAAAATTTCCTGTGCGTATTGTTCATTCTGTGCCATATAAATCGCATCAACAACACGACCTGAACTACGTCGCATACGCACATATAGCTGAGAAGCCAAACTAAAAACTTCAGAATTTAAATTTTCTGTCATGATTAATTTCTCCTTATTTGAGAAATAACATTAATGAGAGAATTAAACATCTATGATGATGCTTAATTCTTTTAAACGGATGTTAGGGGATTTGCTCGCCATGCTGTGTTAAATCTAAACCAATAGATTCATTCTCGGCATCTACACGTAACACGATAATTAAATCTAATAAAAACAATAAGATCAACGAAACAATAAAGCTATAAGCCAATGTGACAAATGCTCCTATGGCTTGTATGGTAACTGTAGTTTCAAGCCCTGATAAATGATGTTGAGCAAAAACACCTGTTAGAATTGCACCTATCACTCCACCAATACCATGAATACCAAATACATCTAAGGAATCATCAGCACCCAACATTCGTTTTAAACCCGTTGCTCCCCAATAACAGCCAACACCTGCAATTAAACCAATCAATAATGCTCCTTTGACATCGACAAAACCTGATGCTGGAGTGATAGCCACCAATCCTGCTACTGCACCTGAACAAGCACCTAATAATGATGCTTTACCACGACGTAAAAACTCTAATAGCATCCATGCCAATGTTCCTGTGGCGGCAGCAACTTGTGTGACTAGCATAGCCATTCCTGCACGTCCATCGGCTGCCAACGCTGATCCGGCATTAAATCCAAACCATCCCACCCACAATAATGACGCTCCGATCAATGTTAATCCTAAATTATTTGGAAAAAATGGCTCTCGTCCATAGCCAGCACGCTTCCCTAACATATAAGCACATGCTAATCCAGCAGCTCCTGCATTGATATGTACAACGGTGCCTCCTGCAAAATCTAAAGCTCCCATCTTAGCCAACCAACCACTTGGCTCCCATACCCAATGAGCAACAGGCGCATATACCAGCACCGACCATAACGCCATAAATATAATTAATGCGCCAAATTTAATTCGTTCAGCAAATGCGCCAGTAATTAATGCAGGAGTGATAATGGCAAAAGTTAATTGAAAAACTACAAAAACTGATTCTGGAATGGTTGGAGCTATATGACTAACTGTTAAAGTGCTTGTTAATTTGTCAAAACTCATGCCTTCTAAAAACAAACGATCTAATGTACCTAAGTATGGACTGGCACTCGGGGTAAAGGCCAAGCTATAGCCGACAATAACCCAAATAACTGTTACTACTGCACAAATCGTAAAACTTTGCAGTGCGGTGCTTAACACATTTTTTTTACGCACCATGCCTGCATAAAAAAGTGCCAAACCCGGAATAGTCATCAACAACACTAGAGCAGTTGATGTAAGCATCCATGCTGTATCACCAGTGCTAATCTTGTCCATAGTTGTAATATAAGGTGCTGTTTCAGCAAACACTAAGGATGGCGCAAACATGATTGTTGCAAACAAAAGATAAGACAACATATCAAGTGGCCTAGATTTCATATGGTGCTCCCGATTTATTTCTAAATCATAAAGCATGCAAAACAAAGGCCAATTTGATAACAAAAGCATCTCACTATAAAAGGTCTATTTGCCCAGTCTTAGTGCAGTGATTAATTACTTGATGTTTATTATATTTATAGCAAATTGATGCTAAGACTAAGCTAGCCTGCACCAAACTGATAAATTTGCTACTATTTAGCATTGCACTAAATAGTAGCAATCTGTAGGACTCTTTGATTTACTGATGATATTTCGCACTTAACTCATGAACAGCATTAATAAATGCTCCTGCATGTTCAGGTGATGTATGCTGATCAATACCATGACCTAAATTCATCACATGGCCTTCACCATGACCAAAACCTGCTAAGATATGAGCAACTTCATCACGAATGCGTTGTGGGCTGCCATATAACACTGAAGGATCCAT